>ERZ1643251.1296-NODE-1296-length-28998-cov-5.508586_pt1 | contig 28998 bp, 30 predicted proteins | sample MGYA00579261_ERZ1643251 | MGnify/ENA primary metagenome ERZ1643251 (study PRJEB29033, sample SAMEA4952267) | chicken gut metagenome | biome: Broiler Chicken; feature: Gastrointestinal Tract; material: Caecum | place: Ireland | collected 2018 | study: Broiler... | reverse complement strand
GCGTTGCCTTGCCAAGGCAAATGTCGCGAGTTCGAATCTCGTCTCCCGCTCCATTGTCGCCGTAGGCGATAACATAAAGCATCCATTTGAGCGAGTCAAGTGGGTGTTTTATTTTTGCTAAAAAAAAGACCTCCGCTGAGGTCTTTATTTTTCTATGTCCGCTTTGTCCACAAGCACTTTGCCGTTTTTGCTTCTCACGCATTCGGCAAAAGCGTCGAAGTGTCTGGGATTTATATTGATTATGGCTATGCGCGCTTCTTCGCCGACGTACAGATTTATATAGAGAGCGTCGTCTTTTGACGATTGCACGATTTTTATCATTTTTTCCACAAGGAATTTACCGCGCGTCAGGTCAAACGGCCCGAATTTCAGGGCGATTTTGTCGGTGACTTTATATTTCATCGTGATAAGGCAAATCCACACGGCAAGGGCGATGGCCGATACGGCGACGCATGTGATTTCCTGCACGGTGTCGCGCGTGTAAAAGCCGAGTACCGACGCCAGACGGAACACGTTCACGAAGAATATTGCCGCCCAGCATATAAACCAGATTGCGAGTATGAATTTGAAAAGCCTGCTGTAATTATAAGCGAATTTGTTTTTCATAAAAATGATTTTAACATAAAATGGCTTAAAATGCAAAACTCTTGTTGAAAAAGATAATGCGCTGTGATATAATCTTTAACGAATTTGACAAAATTATACAAAAAGAGGTATTTATGGTGCCCGACGTGATTACAGACGACAAGTTTACCCCGGTAACGATTGATGACATGGAGTTGTTCCGCAACATATTGTCTTCGTGCGATTTGTATAAAAATCTCGAAGCCAGCGAAATAACTTTTGAATCGGTATTCTGCTGGGGGGCGTTCGATAATCCGAAAAAGTGTGTGTTGGACGAGGGAATCGTCATTTTTTACGAGCACGAGTTCGGCAACGACAACGTGTTTTATCCGCCGCTTGTTTACAAGACAGATGACTTTGTTCCCGTCATGATGAAAATCGTAACCTACTGCCGAAAAAAGGGCATCAATGTGCATCTCGAAAGAATGACGAGAAATATGGCGGAGTGGGCTGCGGCGAGAATAGATTGCAGACAATGCAAAGTGATACCGCGCAGGTGCGACTGCGAATATCTTTATAATCCGCAGGACCTTGCGACGCTGGCGGGCAAGAAACTTAAAAACAAACGCAATTTCGTCAACGGCTTTATAGACAGATACGACTATGAATTTGTTTCGTATGACGAATCAATGAGAGAGGAACTGCTGCAACTCGTCAAAGTCTGGGGTAAAACCCACAACGAACTTGACGCCGGCGGCGAATACAAAGCCATAGTCAGGGCGCTTGACAACATAAAAAAACTGAATCTGTTTTGCGACGTTCTTAAAGTGGACGGCAAAATCATCGCTTTTGAAATAGGTTTCATAAATCAGGCGAACGTCGGCGTCGTCATGTTTGAAAAGGCGAACACCGATTATCGCGGCAGTTTTCAGGCGGTCAACAATTTTTTCGTCAAAAAGCATTTTACAGGCTGCAAATACGTCAACAGACAGGAAGACCTCGGCATACCGGGGCTCAGAGAAGCCAAAATGTCGTATCATCCCGTCGCCTTTTCGGAAAAATTCATTTACACCGACAGACCGGATATCATAGCCGCCGCTGAGGCGGAACAGGAAAAATTTGCCGCGGGAGAGTAATACAATGGCATATTTTCAGGAAAGTATAGAAACAATGGAGCGCGGCGCGCTGCGCGAGTTACAGAGCCGCAAGCTCAAAGAAGTCGTTAGGCGCGTTTATGACACCGTTCCGGCGTACAGGGTCAAAATGGACGAGGCGGGCGTCCGTCCGGAAGACATAAAGGGTCTGGAAGACCTGACCAGACTTCCGTTTACCGTAAAGCACGACCTGCGCGAAAATTATCCGTTCGGTTTTGTTTCGGCAGATATGAGCCAAATCACCAGAATTCACGCTTCCAGCGGAACCACGGGCAAGCTTACCGTGGCGTGTTACACCCAAAAAGACGTGGACGACTGGGCCGATATGTTCGCCAGGTGCCTTGTCATGGCGGGGGCTGACAAGAACTCAAAGGTGCACGTCGCTTACGGCTACGGTCTGTTTACGGGCGGGCTGGGCGCACATTACGGCGCTGAAAGGCTGGGCGCCGCGGCGATTCCGGTATCCAGCGGCAACACCGCCAGGCAGATATCCCTGCTTAAGGATTTTCAGTCCGACATAATATGCTGTACGCCGTCTTACGCAATTTACATAGCCGACGAACTTGAAAAATTCGGCGTCAAAAAAGAAGAACTCGGGCTTAAAGCCGGCGTTTTCGGGGCGGAACCGTGGACGGAGGAAATGCGCCGCCAGATAGAAGAAAAACTCGGCATCAAAGCATATGATATATACGGGCTCAGCGAAATCATGGGTCCGGGCGTGTCGATGGAGTGTGAGGCGCAGTGCGGCAAACACATCTGGGAAGACCACTTCATCGCCGAAATCATAGACCCGAACACGCTTGAACCGCTTCCTTACGGCACGGTGGGCGAACTCGTGCTCACCACGATAAGCAAAGAGGGTATGCCGCTCATCAGATACCGCACCAGGGATTTGTGTTCGCTTATTCCCGACAAATGTTCGTGCGGCAGAACCCATGTGCGCATGACGAGGGTCATCGGCAGAAGCGACGATATGCTCATCATAAGGGGCGTTAACGTTTTCCCGAGCCAGATTGAGTCGGCTTTGCTCAATATTCACGAGTTGCAGCCGTTTTACCAGATTATTGTGGACAGGGTCAATATGCTGGACACGATGGAACTGCAGGTGGAAATGTCCGAAGCGCTTTCTAAAGCGGAAGACGAAGTGCGTCTCGCCGTCAAGAGCCTCGCGGAAAAGGAAGTGGGCAGCAGCATAGGCATATCGGCAAAGGTCACTTTGCTCAGACCCGGGTCGCTGCCTAGAAGCGAAGGCAAAGCCAAGCGCGTTATCGACAACAGAAAATATTGATATTCGCAGGAAAACTCCAACGGGGCTGTTGGCAAAACACCCGAAGGAGTTTTTTTATGAAAATATGCGTCAATCTTGAAAACATCGCCAAAAACGCCGACATAATCAGAAGCCGTCTCAACAGCGGCGTGAAACTGTGCGCCGTGGTCAAAGCCAACGCTTACGGGCACGGACTGGCGCAGGTGGCGCAGTATATAGAAAACAAAGTGGATTTTTTCGCCGTCGCAAGGCTCGACGAAGCGCTTACGCTCAGAAGCGTGGGAGTGAAAAAAGCCCTTCTCGTGCTGTGTTCCGACGTGGGGCGCCGCGAGGCGAGGGAGGCGGCCGCGCGCGATATCACGCTGACGGCGGATTCCGCCGAAACCGCGGAACTCGCCGCCGCCGAAGGGTTTTCGGTGCATATCAAGACGGACAGCGGCATGAACAGGCTGGGGCTTAAAGATGAGGCGGAACTTGAAAAAGTCCTGGACAGATGTCTCGCTCTCGGCGTGGACGTCGGCGGTGGTTATTCGCATTTCGCCTGCACGATGCCCACCAACCCGAAGGCGATGTTCGCGCAGTATAAAAAGTTCTGCCGTATGGCGTCTGTCGTCAGGGCGGCGTATCCCGCCGCTTTGCGCCATATCTGCAACACGTCGGCGGCGCTCAACTGTCCCGCGTTCCATTGCGATATGGTCAGAGTGGGTCTGGGGCTTTACGGATACTGCGACAAAAAAACGCCGAGCCTTTTCGCGGGCAAAAGCGCCTGCGCGTCGGTCATCGAGACAAAACTCGTCAGGCAAGGGGAGAGCGTGGGATATGACATGGCTTTCACCGCCGAGCGAGACACGCCGGTCGCCGTGATAGATTGCGGATACGGCGACGGTCTGCCGAGAAATTACGCGCGGGGCGGTTATGTGCTGACAAAATACGGAAAATCGGTTATAATCGGTAATATGTGCATGGATATGTGCGTCATTGCCGGCGCCGGCGGTTTGCGGCGCGGCGATAAAGCGGTTATTTTGGGCGAGTGGGGCGGAAACAGCGTTAAAGCCGATGACATCGCCGAAATTTGCGGTACAATACCGTATGAAATACTTTGCGGTTTAAGGAACAGATGATGGTTGACAAAAAAACTTTAAGGAGCGTGGTTCTTAAACGCCGCGGCTCGCTTACCGACGTCACGGAACGGTCGGAAAAGATTGCTTCGGCATTGTTCGCGCGGAAGGTTTTCCGCGACGCTTCCGTCGTGATGGTATACCTGTCATATAACAGCGAGGTCGTTACCGACGGCATAGTCGAGGAGTGTTTCCGCGCCGGCAAGCGTGTGTGCGTGCCGGTAGTCGCCGACGGCGAACATATGGACGCCGTATATATAAAGAGCGGCGGCGAATTTGTCACGGACAGATACGGCATAAGGGAGCCGTCAGACAAATCCTGCCCGGCGGACAAGCGCGATATCGATTTGTGCGTCGTGCCCGGCAGCGCGTTTGACCTTTCTCTCGGCAGAATGGGATACGGCAAGGGTTATTACGACAGATTTCTTGCCGGCTCCGACATCAAAAAAATAGCGCTGGCTTTCGACTGTCAGATTGTCGACAAGGTGCCGTACGAAAGCACCGACGTCAAAATGGACGGCATTATTACCGAAAGTCGCGTAATCGGGGATATATGAGAGTAATCGGCGGAAAACTGAAAGGCAAGCGTCTGGTTTCGCCGCGCGGCGACAATGTCAGACCTACCCTTGACAGAATCAAAGAAACATTGTTCAATATTATACAGTTCGACGTCGCGGACAGCGTCTTTCTGGACTTGTTCGCCGGCAGCGGCGGAATAGGCATAGAGGCGTACAGCAGGGGCGCCGCCGAGGTTATCTTCTGCGACAGGGACAGAGACAGTCTGAAAGTGCTTAAAACGAATCTGGCGTCTCTCGGCGCCGACGGCTGTTTTGTTTTCGAAGGCGATTTCGCTTTACTGCTGAAATCGCAGCCGCCGCGGAAGTTTGATTTTATATATGTTGACCCGCCGTACGCGGGCGCGTTGGCGGCTGAGGCGCTGAAAATCATCGCCGACAAAAAATTGCTGAAAGAAGGCGGCAGGGTGATAGTGGAACGTCTTTCTGAAGACGCCCGTCCGCTGGGCGCCGAAGGGCTCACGCTTTTGCGCGAGCGTAAAATGGGCAATGTTACGCTGTGTTTTTTCGGGAGAAACGAAGATGAGTAAATGTGTGTTCGCAGGGTGCTTCGACCCGTTCACTATCGGGCATCTGGATGTGGTAAAAAGACTTTCCGCAATATTTGAGGAAGTGTTTGTGGTGGTGTCCAAAAACGCCGGAAAAAAACTTGTGGCTGACGGAAACGAAAGGTTTGCAATGGTTAAAAAGGCGGTGGATATCGGCAACGTCAAAGTAGTTCTCCACGAGGGTCTGCTTGTGGATTTCTGCGTAAAGAACAATGTTGATTGCATTGTCAAAGGCGTGCGCAATCTCATGGATTTCGAGTACGAAAGTCTTCAGGCGACGGTCAACAACAAACTCGGCAAAACCGAAACGCTGTTTTTGCCGTGTTCCGACGAACTTGCTTTCATGTCGTCTTCTTTCGTGAGGGAAATGTTGTCTCTCGGCAGAGATATTTCCGCTTACGTTCCGTCTGAAATTCTTGGCGACGTAATCAGACTTTACCGTCAGTAAAGTACCGACACGGAGGCAAACGTCAGCGCGGCGGCGACCGACGCCTGCAGGCATTTGACTGCCAGCAGCTGTCGGAAACTCACGCCGCATTCTTTGAGATAAACAAAACTCTGGGCAAATACGCACATTCCGCCGAAGGAAATCAGCGTGCCGCACAGCACGGCGGCGGCCGGCAGGGGCAGTACGGCGGAAATCTGTTTGCAGCCGCGCGTAACTTCCATAAGACCTGTCAGAAAAGCCGAAACCGCCGGGTGCCCAGAAAGGACGGCGTCCGCCGCTGACAGGGACAATATCATGTCAATCAGCATATAAAACAAACATATAAAAGCGCCGACGCCCATGATTCCTGTTATGGCGGAATACACACTGTCGCCAAGCGGATTGCCCTTTTCAGCGGAGTCCAACTGCTCTCCGGCGGGAGTGTCGTCGATATAAAAGCCTCTGAACAGCAGACCGCATATCATCGCCGACATTATATGGCAGACGAGCAGCACGCCGCCTATATTTCCGCCGCCGAGAAATTTAGCGCCGACGGTACCAAGAATAAACAGCGGTCCGCTTGTAGAAGTGAATGTGGCGGTCTTGCGGCACTGCGTTTCGGTGAGCAGGCCTTTTCTGTAATACTCCTGTATCATTTTCGCGCCGACGGGATATCCCGAAATTACCGACACGATAAAGATGTATCCCGAAGCGGTTGGCGCTTTGAAAAGTTTTTTGACAACCGGCGTCATGAATTTCGTGAACCGCCTGAAAAACCCCAGGTCGGTCAGCAGTTTGCTGAACACGAAAAAGGGAAACAGCGCCGGAACAACAGCGCTGACCCATATTTCCAGGCCGTCTGTGACGGACCGCATATAAGCCGTCGGGTTACAGGCGAAAACCGCGGTTACCGCCGCGACCAGCAACGATGCCCAAACGCGGAAGCCGGCTTTTCGTAAATTTGTCATAGTTATTTTTATGTGTGGAGGAAAACCCGTATGAACGGAAAACAAAAGACTCTGGGACTTGTGCTCGGCGCCGGCGGCGCGCGCGGCGCGTGCCATATAGGCGTGCTCAAAGTGCTGGAAGAAAACAACATTCCCGTGAGTTTCATCACCGGCAGTTCCATGGGCGCCGTCATCGGCGGGATATACGCTTCGGGCACGCCGCTCTGCGAAATTGAAAAGAATATCAAAAAACTGAAGATGACCGATATTCTCGACGTTACCGTCAGGGTGATAAGGGCGGGCGGCTTTTTCAGCGGAAAAAAGGCGACGAAAATAATAAATAAAAATCTTACGGCAAAGACGTTTGATGAGTGTAAAATTCCTTTCAGGTGCGTGGCGGTTGATTTGAACCAGGGCGAGCCTTATGTTTTCGGAAGCGGAAAACTCGTCGACGGCATAAGGGCGAGCATGTCCATTCCCGGCGTGTTCGAACCGGTGAAGAAAGACGGCATGCTGCTTGTGGACGGCGGTGTGCTGTGGCGCCTGCCGATAGACGCGATGGCGGAGTTTGCTCCCGACGTGATAATGCTTGTCGACGCTTTGGGCGAGCAGAGCGATTTTGAAGAGTCGCCCAATATTTTTCAGGTTATTTTCCGCACTTTCGAGGTGCTTGACTGGAAAAACACAAAACGTATGTATAACAGTGGCGACGTTGTGGTGATACCAAAAATGGACGCGGGGCAGTTTACCACAAAAACCATCCCCGTCGCCATTGAGGCGGGTGAAAAAGCGTGCCGCTCAAAAATCAACAGAATCAAAAAATTGCTGGATATGTAATAAAAAAGGAGATTGGCGCTCAATCTCCTTTTTTGCCGCTTTTGTACGCGTTGACGTCTATTTTCTGCATCGGCATGCTCCTGTCGAGATTGCCTTGCTTTTGGCAGAGCGCCGAATACAGGTTGGCGGCTTTTCTGTCAATGGCGTAAATTTCTTTTTGCGTTTCGTCAAGGTTTTTTATGTCCGTCGCGCCCTGCGCCGCGAAATCGCTGAGGATGTCGCACCGGTCGGCGTTTATTGCAAGTACCTTGAAGTAAGGCTTGGCTTTTTTTGCTTTGCGCATCACGTTTTTGTTGATATTGAGCACGCTGCAAAGAATCAGCCGCTTTATTTTCAGCAGCGTGTATCTTTTGCTTTTGGTGGCAAACAGCAAATCGTCATAGCAGGGGAGCGTGGCGTTTTTGATGAGTTTGTTGTGCAGGCCTTCTTCCGCGCCGTAGATATTGCGCAGATATCCGGCGTTGGACGTTATGAGAAATCCGTGGGCGAAGATTTCAAAGTTCTGCTGTCTGTAAAACTGGTTGCCAACCAAATCCTCATAAACAAAATGGGGTACGTGCCGCTTTATTTTTTTGAAATCCTGCTTGTTGAAGGCGGTGCGTATCGCCGACGCCGAACAGAACTCCGACAGCAAATCGTCGCTGTTGTAATCGCTGGTGCGGGTCACGGTCATCGGAACAATGCCGCTGTTTTGCCTTTTTATTTCTTTGATGTATTCTATCGCGAGCGTGTTGTTCGGCTTGTCCAGAATGGCGGCGTCGATGTACCGCGCCGCCGCCTTTGAAACGCTTTGCGGATAGGACATGCCTTTCGAGAGGTTGTCTTTCAGTTTTTTCTGAAACGCCGCCGGCGGGTCAAGCAGAAAATCCGCCACGGCGGCAAGCGCTTCGGCGTCGCCGCTCTCGCTGCCGAAGTGCAGACATTCGCACCCGAGGGCGGAAAGCAGCCTGACCGCGCCGAAAGCGAAGTCTTCCGCGGCGCCGACGGCAAACACGGTGGGGAGTTCCACAACGATGTCGGCGCCCGCCAGTACGGCGTGCCTTGCCCTGGTGTATTTGTCCAGCACCGCCCCGTCGCCGCGCTGAGCGAAATTGCCGCTCATGACGCATATCAGGGTGTCGCATCCGCTGGCTTTTTTTGCTTCCTGGATGTGTCTGACGTGCCCGTTGTGAAGCGGATTGTATTCGCATATTATTCCGCATTTTTTCAAATTTGTTTGTTCCATATCTTTACTTATTTTTTAAGTTGTATTATAATCATTATAATAGAAAATTATTGAAAATCAATAAAATTTTTCATATTGAGAGGTTTTTTATGTCACAGTTGATTGAAACGTACAAACAAAGAGCCAAAGCGCTCGGCAAAACAATCGTGCTTCCCGAAGGCGAGGAACCGCGTGTAATCAAAGCGGCGGGCATCATCGCGAAAGAGGGTTTCGCCAAGATCATCCTTTTGGGTAAAGAATCGGTCATCAAAGAAAAATGTCCGGACGTGTGTCTTGACGGCGTGACCATAATCGACCCTCAGAACAACCCTAAAATCGAAGAATACGCCAACACTCTTTACGAACTCAGAAAGAAAAAGGGCATGACTCCGGAAGAGGCAATGGATCTTGCCAAAAACAACGTGCTCTATCAGGGCGTGCTGATGGTCAAAGCGGGCGACGCCGACGGCATGGTTGGCGGTTCCATCCACTCCACGGGCGATTTGCTCCGTCCTGCTCTGCAAATCATCAAAACCGTGCCGGGTATCGCGACGGCTTCCGGTTACTTCATTATCGAAACCAACAATAAAGACATGGGGTCGGACGGCGTGTTTATTTTCGCCGACTGCGCGATTAACCCTAACCCGACGGCGGAACAGCTCGCCGATATAGCGGTGGCAAGCGCCAACACGGCAAAATCGCTTCTCAAAGACGAACCGAAAGTAGCGATGCTTTCTTTCTCCACCAAAGGCAGCGCCAAACACGACGACGTTTCCAAAGTGCAGGCGGCTGCGGCCATGGCGAAAGAAAAAGCGCCTGATATGCTCATCGACGGCGAACTGCAGGTTGACGCGGCGCTCGTTCCGGAAGTCGCGGCTCTCAAAGCGCCGGGCAGCAAAGTTGCCGGACAGGCCAACGTTCTTGTGTTCCCTGACCTTGACGCGGGCAACATCGGTTACAAACTCGTTCAGAGATTCGCCAAGGCAAACGCGTTCGGACCTATCTGCCAGGGTATGGCAAAGCCTATCAACGACTTGTCGAGAGGCTGTGTTGTCGACGATATCGTCGGCGTCGTGGCTCTCACCGCATGCCAGGCCGGCAATAACTGATTAAGGGGAAACAGACAATGAAAATTCTTGTAATAAACGCGGGCAGTTCTTCGCTCAAATATCAACTTATCGACATGCAAAACGAAAGCGTCATTTCCAAAGGTCTCTGCGAGAGAATCGGCATTGAAGGCTCGGTTCTCAAACATAAAGCCAACGGTCAGGAATACGTTTTCAAACAGGACATGCCGGACCATACGGCGGCCATCAAAATGGTGCTGGACGCTCTCGTCAGCAAAGACTGCGGCGTAATCAAATCCATGGATGAAATTTCCGCGGTCGGTCACCGTGTTCTCCATTCGGGCGAAGACTTCCATTCGTCGGTTGTCATTACCGATGAGGTCATAAAAATCTGCGAAAAGAACGCGGAACTCGGACCTCTGCACATGCCTGGCAACATTGCCTGCATAAAGAGCTGCCGCGAAGTCATGAAAGACGTGCCGATGGTGGCGGTGTTCGACACCACGTTCCACGCGACCATGCCTCCTAAGGCTTATATGTACGGCATTCCTTACGACGTGTACGAACAGTACAAGGTCAGGAAATACGGTTTCCACGGCACGTCCCACAAATTCGTGTCGGAAGAAACGGCCAAAATTCTCGGCAAAAAAGACTGCAAACTCATCATCTGCCACCTGGGCAACGGTTCGTCCATTTCGGCGGTCAAAAACGGTCAGTGCCAGGATACATCGATGGGCTTCACGCCGCTTGAAGGTCTGGTTATGGGCACCAGAAGCGGCGACATCGACCCTGCCGCCGTCGATTACATGAGAGTCAAAGTGGGGCTTAAACCGGAAGAAGTTGTGGACTATCTCAACAAAAAGTGCGGCATGCTGGGTATCAGTGGTCTGTCAAGCGACTGCCGCGACCTTACCGAAGCGGCCGAAAAAGGCAACGAAAGAGCAAAACTCGCCCTGGAAATGGTTGCGTACAGAGTCAAAAAATATGTCGGTTCTTACGCGGCTGTGCTGGGCGGCGTTGACGCAATCGTCTTTACCGGCGGCATAGGCGAGCATTCCGAACTTATCCGTGAACTGGTCATGACCGACATGGAATATCTCGGAGTGGAGTTTGACAACGACGCCAACTGGAAGAACGCCGAAGTTCTCTCCAAACCGTCGTCCAAGGTCAAGGTGCTCATAGTGCCGACCAACGAGGAACTTTCCATCGCGAGAGAAACAAAAAGCCTTGTCGAATGATTAAAATTTGTTTGACAAAAATTGCTTAGTTTTATATAATGTTATGCGTGTCGCGGTGAATATTCATCGTTTACATTGAGACACTTTATAATCTGAACGGGGAGGTGCAATATGGCGGTACCGAAAAGGAAAACTTCAAAACAGAGAAAGCATACAAGATCGGCCAACTGGAAACTTACGGCGCCTACGCTTGTCGAGTGTCCTCAATGTCATGAAAAAATATTGAGCCACAGAGTTTGCAAATATTGCGGTTTTTACGACGGCAAAGAAATTGTCAAACAAAAAGTCAAAGCGGAAAACTAATCTTGAACAAAAGCGGGTATTTTACCCGCTTTTTTGTTTTTCTTTTTCGTGAAACATACGGCGATTTCGTGAAACATTGGCGAAAAATCACGCGAAAACATTGTGTAAAGGCGATTTTTACGATATACTGTTATAAAGCGCTCGGCGCTAAATTGTTCAGAGGTAAATTATGAAGATAGTGGTTGATATCTATGGCGGTGACAACGCTCCCGACGAAATACTCAAAGGTTGTGTAATGGCGCTCAACTCCAACCGTGAAATTTCTCTGGTCATGGTGGGCAAAGAAAGCGAAATGCGCTCCAAACTCGAAAACGAAAATTACGATAAATCCAGGGTGGAGTTTGTCGACGCTCCCGACGTCATCACATGTGACGACGTCCCGACGACGGCAATCAGGACAAAAAAGGATTCGTCCCTTGTCAGAGCTCTGGAAGTAACGAAAGATGACCCCGAATGCGTCGGCATGGTGTCGGCGGGCAGCACCGGAGCGGTGCTTACGGGGGCGTTTCTTAAAATAGGGCGCATCAAGGGCATCGCCCGTCCGGCGCTTGCCCCGGTTCTTCCTACGGTGGAGGGGGGCAGCGTGCTTCTCATTGACTGCGGCGCCAACGTCGATTGCAAACCTAATATGCTCGAACAGTTCGCTCTCATGGGCAACGCGTATATGAAAGCCGTGTATAACATGGAAAGTCCGCGGGTCGGGCTGCTTTCCAACGGTACGGAGGACATTAAAGGCAATCAGCTCACCAAAGAAACATTCGAGCTGCTTAAAAACGCCCCGTTGAATTTCGTGGGCAACATGGAAGCGAGAGATATCACCAGCGGTAAATACGATGTCGTTGTGTGCGACGGCTTTGTCGGCAACGTCGCGCTGAAAGCCAGCGAGGGCATAGCCGTCATGATGCTCAAAATGATTAAGAGAGAGGTTTACAGCAGCTTAAAAACCAAACTCGGCGGCGCTCTGCTGAAAGGTTCTTTCAACAAAATCAGGTCGCTTATGGATTATAATCAGAGCGGCGGCGCCCCGTTCGTCGGCGTTGAAAAACTTGTCATCAAGTCGCACGGGTCGTCAAAAGCGCAGTCAATCTGCGGCAGCATAATGCAGGTTTACAATATGCACAAAAACGACCTTATCGGCAAAATCAAAGCCGGTCTCGGAGAGGCGGTGTCGGCCGAATGACCGATATCGGCAAGATAGAAAAAACGATAGGTTATAAATTCAGTAACGCCGCTTTGCTGGAAACGGCGTTCCGCCATTCGTCGGTGGCGAAAGAGTCGGGTCAGCAGGACAACGAAAAACTTGAATTTCTCGGCGACGCGGTGCTGAGTTTTATCGTTACGGAATATCTCTATTTCAACTTCGCGGATAAATCGGAGGGACAGCTCAGCAAAATCAAGGCGCGGGCCGTCTCAACCGAAACGCTGTCTTCCGTCGTTGAAAGTCTGGGGCTCGACGTGTATCTCAGCCTTAAATCAAACGACCCGACGGCAAAAACCAGCAAAAAAACGCACGCTAATCTGTTCGAGGCACTGCTGGCGGCGGTTGTTCTGGACGGCGGAATAGAGGATGGCAGGCGGTTTGTTTTGGATTTGCTCCGCCCGCATATAGCGGAAATCGCTTCGTCCGCCGTGTATGACGATTATAAAACGGCGTTGCAGGAGTACGCCCAAAGCGTAAAATTGCCGCTGGAATATGAGTTTGTCGCCAAAACCGGCCCCGAACACAGACCGAGTTTCTTTTATCGGGTTCTGCTTGACGGCAAGGCTGTCGGCGAGGGGCAGGGCAAAAACAAGGCTCAGGCGCAAATCGCGGCGGCAAAAGCCGCTTATATAAAGTTAAAAAACAAAGGGGACACACTTTGAACTTAAAAGAAATAGAAGTTTACGGCTTCAAATCTTTCGCGGATAAGGTGGAAATCAAGTTCGATTCCAACATCACGGCTATTGTCGGTCCGAACGGATGCGGAAAAAGCAACGTTTCCGACACGGTGAGATGGGTGCTTGGCGAACAGGCCGCGTCAAAACTGCGCGGAAAAACCATGCAGGATTTGATATTCAGCGGTACCGAACAGCGCAAATCGATGAGTTATTGCGAGGCGTCGCTTGTTTTCGACAACAAAAACCGCATTTTTCCGCTGGAATATGACGAAGTTGTCATTTCGCGAAAACTGTATCGCTCTGGCGAGAGCGAATATCTCCTTAACCGCGCGCCTACAAGGCTCAAAGACATAAGCGAACTTCTGCGCAACGCGGGTCTGGGGCTGGAAGGTTATTCGATAGTCGGTCAGGGCAGAATGGACGCCATTCTCAACTCTAAACCGGCTGACAGAAGAGCGATTTTCGAAGAAGCGCTGGGTATTTCCAATTTCCGCAAGAAAAAGGAAGAGACCGAGCGCAAAATGGCGCGCAACAAAGACAACATGACCCGTCTTTACGACATTACGTCGGAGCTCGAAAGGCAGTTGGGTCCGTTGAAAAAGCAGGCGGACGACGCGAAAAAGTATCTTGCGCTGAGCGAACAGATTAAGTATCACGAAGTCAATTCCTACATATACAACTATGACAACGCGGCGACGTTCAAGGCGCAAATCAACGAACGTCTCAAAGCAATAGAAGAAGAACTCGCCTTTGTTTCTTCCAAGTTTACCGCGGCTTTCGAGAAGTATGAGGAAACGCTCAATATGAGAGAGCGGCTGGATATTGAAAGAGACCAGCTCATAAACAAAGAGCGCGAACTCATGATAAGCATTGAGCGGCAATCGGGCGAAAATAAAGTCAATATGGAAAAGATAAAGAATTTCAAGTCGGAAAACGACCGTCTTACCGCCCAGATTGACGAAAGCAATGCCCGCATGGCCGAACTCGGCGATGAAATCGCGGCGACAAAAGAAAAAAAGGCCGACATGCAGTCGCAGTATGAGGCGCTTACCTCCGAGTTCAACAGGCTGAATGAGGAAAACGCCGACATCCTGGACAAAATTTCGGCGTTGCAGGCGCTCAACGAAGAACGGCAGAATACAATGATGGATATTCTGGACGACCTCACCGAGCGCCGCAGCGAAGACGCCGGAATCAGGGGCGAAAGACAGGCGCATGAAACGCGCATTGCCCAGATAGATGATGAAATAGCCGCTCTCGAAGGAAAAATAGCCGCTTACGCCGAAAAAGAAGAAACTCTCAAATCGGAGTTCGCTGCTCTCGAAAGCCGCCGCGACTCTTTGGCGGCGGAAAGACAAAGGGCGCAGAAAGCGGCGGCTGAGTGCAATCTCAAACTGCTGGAAATGAGCAGGCGGCTGACAAAGATAAACGAAAATATAGCGGTGGACGAAGCCCGTCTGAAAATGAGCAGGCAAATCGCCGAAAATTTCGATTCTTTCAGCGGCGGCGTCAAAGTGCTTTTGCGCGAGAGCAAAGAAAACCGCGAACTCTCCTCGAAAATCGTAGGCGTTGTGGGTAATATGATAAAAACGCCGAAAGAGTACGAAGTTGCAATCGAAGTGACTTTGGGCGGCGCGTTGCAGAATATAGTCACCAAAAACGAAGACGACGCGAAGTCGCTTATAGATTATCTCAAACGCAACAAGGCGGGGCGCGTCACGTTTTTGCCTAAAACATCAATAAAGCCGCGTTCGCTCGACGATGAAAGAGTGCTTGGCGAAAAAGGCGTGTTCGGCACGGCGCTTTCACTTGTTTCTTACGACAAAGCGTACGAAAACGTGTTTTCGTCATTGCTGGGCTCCACCGTTGTGGCGGACAATCTCGAAACGGCGGTGACTCTTTCCAAAAAATACGGATATAAATACCGCATCGTCACCCTTGACGGCGATATGATAGTTCCGCAGGGCTCGATAAGCGGCGGCAGCAGAAAACAAAGCGGCGCCAATGTGCTGAGCCTTGAAAGGGAAATCAAAGAAATTTCAGACAAAATTGCCGCCGAAACGGCGGAAAAGGAAAAAACGGAAAGTCTGACAAAACAACTGACGCAGGCGAAAGCCGACGTAGAGGCAAAAGCGGAAAGACTCGCCGCCGAACTGCATGAAAGCGAAATTTCCGTCGCCACGGCGAAAGAGCAGCTGAACAAAGCGGCGGAATTCGCCGCGAGCGCAAAAGACAATTTCAACCGTCTTGCCGACGAAAAACAAAGCAGGCAGAGACGCGTCGGGGAAATCACCGCTCTGCTTGACGCCGCGGCAGCCAGCATAAAAGAGCTGTCCGAAAAGAAAGCCGATACTCAGAGCAACGTTTCCGAAGGGCAGGGCGAGTACGAAGCGCTGAAATCCAGGCAGGAAACATTGCAGTCGGGCATAACCAATGTCAGGGTTAAACTTTCAACGTTGTCGGTCAATATCGAAAACGCGGCAAAAGACATCGATTCTTTTGAAACGCAGCTCAGTCAGCACCAGACGCTTATCACGCTCAATTCCAGGCAGATTCTGGAAAACAAAGAACAAATCGCGTCGCTGGACGCCGAAATGACGAAAGTAGCCATGCAGGACGCCACTTACGCCGATTTGGAAGAAGTCAAAAAACGTATCGTGCTCAACGAGCAGGATAAGGTAAAAGTCAAAGAAGATTTCGAAAAAGCCGACAGGGAAAAGACGGAATACGCCGCCAGAGAGTCGGAACTCAATGAGAAAAAACTGCGCGAGGAGTTCAATCTCGAAAGCATCACGACAAACATCGAAACGCTGCGTGATACTATCTGGGACGAATATCAGCTGACATATTCCAACGCCCTGCAATACAAAGACGAGAATTACGACCCGACAAACTCTCAGAAAGAAATCACAAAACTGCGCAACCAGCGCAATCATCTGGGGCCGGTCAACGTGATGGCGGTAGACGGATATAACGAGACGTATCAGCGCTATTCCGAAATAAAAGAGCAGCTCGACGACCTTAAAAAAGCCGAAAGCGATTTGGGCGTGGTTATCAAAGACCTCACGAAGGAAATCGTCACGAAATTCAACGAAGGTTTTGAGGAAATCAACAAGAGTTTTTCATACACCTTCAAAGAACTGTTCAAGGGCGGCCACGCGCGGCTTGTAATCGAGCAGGATCCCGAAAAGGAAGAAATCGATTACGGCATAGAAATCGAGGCACAGCCTCCGGGCAAGCGCCTTCAGAACATTTCGCTTCTGTCGGGCGGCGAAAAAACGCTCACCGTGGCGGCGATATTGTTCGCCATACTCAAAGTCAGACCGATGCCTTTCTGCCTTCTGGACGAAATTGAGGCGGCCCTGGACGAAGCCAATGCCGACAGGATAGCGAAATTCCTGCGTAAGTTCAGCGAAAACACGCAGTTTATTGTCATTACGCACAAAAAGCCTACAATGGAGTGCGCCGATGTGCTGTACGGCGTCACAATGGAGGAAAAGGGCGTTTCCAAAATAGTATCGGTAAAACTTACCGAAGCGATAAAACACGTGGGTGACTGATGGGATTTTTCAGAAAAATTATCGACGGGTTGAAAAAGACCCAGCAAAACATAGGTTTCAAACTCAAACAGCTGTTTAAGGTGGGCGTTTTCGACGACGACTTTTTCGACGACCTGGAAACGCTGCTGCTTTCAGGCGATGTCGGCGCCGCGGCGACGATGGAAATCGTCGACAGGCTGCGCGACAGGCTGGAAGAAACAAAAATCACCGATCCGGACAGGGCAATGAGCGAACTCAAAGGCATACTCGTCGATATGCTCGAAGCCGAGCCTTTTGCCGCCATGCCGCCCGCCGTCGTCATGGTGGTGGGCGTCAACGGCGTGGGCAAAACCACAACGATAGGCAAACTTGCCGCGCGGTTCAAAAAAGAAGGCAAGTCGGTTGTAATCGCCGCCGCCGACACGTTCAGGGCGGCCGCGGGAGAACAACTCGAAGTATGGGCGGAAAGAGCCGGCGTGCGCATAATCAAACATCAGGAGGGTTCAGACCCTGCCGCCGTCGTTTACGACGCCATAAGTTCGGCTAAAAGCAGGAAAACCGACATAGTGCTGATCGACACGGCGGGCAGACTGCACAATAAAGTCAATCTGATGGAAGAACTCAAAAAAATCAACAGGGTCATAACCCGTGAGTATCCCGAAGCCGACAAAAAAAACCTGCTTGTGCTGGACGCCACGACGGGGCAAAACGCGCTTTCGCAGGTTGAGCTGTTCAACGAAGCGGTGGATGTGGATTCCGTGGCGCTCACAAAGCTCGACGGCACGGCAAAAGGCGGCGTGGTCATCGCGATAAAAGAAAATTTCGATATTCCGGTCGGCTTTATCGGTGTTGGCGAGGGTATAGAAGACCTCATGCCTTTTGACGCGGAATCTTTTGTTGAAGGCATTTTGTAAAAGCCCTTCAAACGCTTGACGAAAACGGATATTTAGTATAATATTTCAGGTGTAAAGTAAAAAGACTTTACACCTTTTGCTATGAAAGACAAAAATCTTGGCATAAGCCTGCTCAACCAGTTGTACGGCGCTATGCTTACCGACAGGCAGGAAGAAATGCTCAAAGCGTATTATGATTTCGATTGTTCGCTGGCGGAAATAGCCGACGAACACGGCATATCCCGCCAGGCGGTGCGCGACAGCATTAAAAGAGCGGAAGCCGGTCTTCAAAGTTACGAAGAAAAATTCGGTTTCGCGTCAATGCTGGCGGAGGCGCGCGGCAAACTTGCCGAACTGCGCCGTCTGCTTGCCTCGAAAAACGTGTCTGACGAAACAATCGACGGCAAAATAGCCGAGGTCGAAAGGATATTGGAGGGGTGACGATGGCTCTGTTTTCCGGTCTCAGCGACAGAATCAACCATGTGTTTTCAAAACTCAAAAGCCGCGGCAGTCTTACCGAACTTGAAATAAAGCAGGCCATGCGCGAAGTGCGCGTCGCTCTGCTGGAAGCCGACGTAAACGTCGGCGTGGCGAAAGACTTCATCAAAAACGTGACGGAAAAGGCCGTCGGCGAAGAAGTGCTCAAAGGGCTTAACCCGGCGCAGCAGGTCATAAAAATCGTCAACGAAGAGCTGACCGAACTTATGGGTTCGTCGCAAAGCAAACTTGCCGTGGCAAGCAAACCGCCGACAGTCATCATGATGTGCGGTCTGCAAGGCGCGGGCAAAACGACGATGTGCGGCAAACTCGGGCTATATCTCAAAAAGCAAGGCAAAAAGCCGCTGTTGGTGGCGTGCGACATATACCGCCCGGCGGCGATAAAACAACTTGAAATAGTCAGCGGGAAAGCCGGCGTCGGCTTTTTCGAGATGGGTCAGCAAGACCCGGCAAAAACAGCGAAGGAAGCGGTTGCTTACGCTAATAAAAACGGTTTTGACACCGTAATCATCGACACTGCCGGCAGACTTCATATAAACGAAGAACTTATGGACGAACTCCGCCGCGTAAAAGCGTCGGTGGACGTGGCGGAAATTCTGCTCACCGTCGACTCCATGACGGGTCAGGACGCCGTGACCGTTGCCCAGGCGTTTGACAAAGCGCTCGATATCACCGGCGTTATCATGACCAAACTTGACGGCGACACTAGAGGCGGCGCCACGCTGTCGATAAAAGCCGTTACCGGCAAGCCTATTAAGTTCTGCGGCACGGGAGAAAAAATGGAGGATATCGAAGTCTTCCACCCCGACAGAATGGCGGGCAGAATTCTCGGCATGGGCGACGTGCTGTCGCTGATTGACAAAGCGCAGCAGGCGGTTTCGCAGGAAGAAGCGGCAAAATTCGCGAAAAAACTCAAAGAACAGTCATTTGACCTTAACGACTATCTCGCGCAGTTTGAAAACCTCAAAAAAATGGGCGACATCAAAGACATCGTGGGTATGCTGCCCGGCGCGGGAAAGATGAAGATATCGGAAAAAGATATCGACGAAAAAGAAATAGCCAGGTTCAAGGCCATTATACAGTCGATGACGCCTAAAGAGCGCGCCGATTGCAGAATACTCAATTATACACGCAAAAAGCGCATAGCGGCGGGCAGCGGCACATCGGTTCAGGACGTAAACAAACTCGTCAAGCAGTTCGAACAGACAAAAGAACTGATGAAGCGCTTTGGCAAAAGCGGCAAAAAAGGCATGAAATTGCCGTTCTGAAACAGTTTTAAAAATTTATATATACATTTTCGGAGGAAACTATGGCAGTAAAAATGAGACTCACCAGAATGGGCGACAAGAAAAGCCCGTTCTACCGTATCGTTGTAATCGATTCGAGAAAGGCAAGAGACGGCGAATATATCGACCTTATCGGTACTTACGCGCCTGTCAAACAGCCTGCCGAAACAAAAATCAACGTGGAAAAGGCGAAAGACTGGCTGGCAAAAGGCGTTCAGCCGACTGACACCGTGCGCGCTCTGCTTGTGGCTGAGGGCATTTTGCAGGCGAAACCGGTGAAAAAACCGTCCAAAAAGACTTTGGCTAAAGAAGCGGCGGCAAAGGAAGCGGCCGAAAAAGCAGCTAAGGCGGCTGAGGAAGAAGCCAAAGCGGCGGAAGCGCCGGCGGCGGAATAATTTATGGTTGAACTTGTGGAATACATTGTCAGGCAGCTTGTTTCGGAACCTGACAGCGTAAAAGTCACGATGGAAGAAATCGACGGCGTCAATCAGGTTTCCGTAAGTGTCGCACCTCAGGACACAGGAAAAATCATCGGCAAACAGGGCAAAATCGCCATGGCGATACGCACCGTTGTCAAAGCCGTCGGCATCAGAGAAGGCAAAAAATACACCGTCGAAATCATCGACGGCGAGTAACCGCGCGAAAGCGGAAAAAGGACACCACAAAGCAATTTGTGGTGAAATTTTTATGGAAAAGTTTCTGATAGGAAAAATCGTCAAAGCGCAGGGTATTAAAGGCGAAGTAAAAATCAAAAGCCGGTGCGGCGACCTCGCTTTTCTCGGCAAACAGAAATATCTCATGATTAAAGGGCAGAACGTCGCCGTCAAATCCATGCGGACGGGCGGCGAGTTTGCCTATGTTTTGTTTTCAACCATTGCCGACAGAAACATGGCGGAGGCCCTCATCGGGCAGGACGTATACGCGGACAGGCGCAATATCACCCTTGACGACGATAGTTATTTCACGTCGGATATGATGGGCAGCAGGGTTGTGCTTGACGACGGGAGCGAAGTCGGCGTTGTCAGCGACATTCTTCAGAACGGCCGCGCGGCAGACGTGTATTACGTCGCCACGGCGGACGGTACGGCTGTGTTTCCGTTTCTGAAAGACCTTGTGGTGTCTTTTGATCCGGAGGAAAAGGTGCTGACGCTGTACGCTAAAAGATTCGCGGAGGTGTCGTTTCATGAGGATTGACGTACTGACGCTTTTTCCCGAAATGTTTTCGGCGCTCGACCACAGCATACTCGGCAGGGCGACACGAAAAGGCCTTTTGGATATTAACGTTGTCAATATCAGGGATTTTTCGAAAGATAAACATAAAAAATGCGACGACTATCCTTTCGGCGGCGGCGCCGGCATGGTCATGATGGCGCAGCCCGTCTGCGACGCTTTCGACAGTCTCGGGCTGGACGGCGACGTCATGCGTATATATATGTCGCCTAAAGGCAGAAAACTCACCCAGAGCCTTGTAAAAGAGCTGTCGGCTTGCAGGCATCTTGTTCTGCTGTGCGGTCATTACGAGGGGGTGGACCAAAGGGCGCTTGACCTGAATATCGACATGGAAGTTTCCATAGGCGATTATGTCCTGACCGGCGGCGAATTGCCCGCCATGGTGCTTATAGACGCCGTGTCGAGATATATTCCCGACGTGCTCGGCAGCGAACAGTCAACGGTGGACGAAAGTTTCAGCGACAACCTGTTGGAATATCCGCAGTATACCCGGCCGCAGAATTTCAGGGGGCTGGAAGTGCCTGAAGTGCTTGTCAGCGGCAATCATCAGAAAGTCGACGAATGGCGGGAAAAACTCAAACTAGAAATCACCATGAAAAACAGACCCGACCTGCTTGAAAAAAAGGAGTAACCATGCATATACACTGGTTTCCGGGACACATGACAAAGGCGCTGCGCCTGATGGAAGAAAACACGAAAGCGGTTGACGCCGTCGTTTATCTTCTTGACGCCCGCGCGCCTTTTTCCTGCGTAAACGACAGTTTCAGCGGTATCATAGGCGGCAAGCCCGTGCTTTATGTGCTGAACAAGGTTGACCTTGCCGACAAAAGGAAGACAGACAAATGGCTGGCGTATTTTTCCAAAAACGGAGGTAACGCCGTTGCCGTCAACGGCACGGCGGCGCAGAGCGCGCGCGTCGTCAGCGACGCTGTGAAAAAGCTCGAAAACAAAAAAGCCGCAAAATTTGACGCCAAAGGTGTCAGAATTCCGACAAGAATCATGGTGCTTGGCGTGCCGAACAGCGGCAAGTCGACGCTCATAAACACATTGTGCGGCAAAAAATCGGCCGTCACCGGCAACAAACCCGGCGTCACCAGGGGCAAACAGTGGGTCAGGCTGCAAAACGGCATGGAACTCATGGACACGCCCGGCACTTTGTATCCCGATTTTTCAGACCAGGAGAAGGCGGCGAAACTGGCTTTTATCGGCAGCATAAGGGACGAAGTTGTTGATTCTGTCGAACTGGCGAAAGAACTGGCGGTTCAGATGGCGGCGCTGTATCCGCATGAGTTTTCCGCTAAATATTCCCTTTCGGACATGACCGACGCCGACGCCATGCTGGCGGATATATGCCGCAAACGCGGGTTTCTGGTCAGAGGCGGCGGTATCGACGAAGAACGCGGCGCAAAGGCGCTTATTGACGATTTCCGCAAGGGCAAGATATGCGGCGTGACGCTGGAGGAGCCTGATGACTGATCTGCTTGTGTTTGAAAGAGAATGCGCGTCGTGCGGCGCGCGGTTTATCGCGGGGGTTGACGAGGCGGGCAGGGGACCGCTCGCCGGACCTGTGACGGCTGCCGCCGTCATAATGCCGCTTGATGATATTATCGAAGGCGTCAACGACAGCAAAAAACTTTCGCCAAAAAAACGCGACGTTCTGTACGATATAATAAGAGAAAAAGCCGTCGCTTTCGCCGTCGAATGCGTAGACGAAAAAACAATCGACAAGATAAATATTCTGAGCGCCACCAAACTTTGCATGAAAAGATGTCTCGAACGGCTTAACGTGAAACCCGACGCCGTGCTTGTCGACGCCGTGGCGCCGGATTATCCTTCCGAAATAATTCCCATTGTCAAAGGCGACGCGAAAAGTTACAGCATAGCGGCGGCGAGCATCCTCGCGAAAGTTTACCGTGACAGGCTTATGGAAAAATTTGACGCGGAATATCCGGAATACGGTTTCGCGAAGCATAAAGGTTACGGAACGAAACAGCACATCGAAGCGATAAAAAAATACGGACCGTGTCCAATCCACAGGCGGACGTTCATCGGAAATTTTTATGAAGAATAAAACAAAGGGCGACCTGGGCGAGGAAGCCGCCGTAAAATATCTCAAAAAACAAAAGTATAAAATCATTGCCAGAAATTACAGGGCGGTTACAGGCGAAATCGACATCATCGCTCTTGACGGAAAAACGCTGGTGTTCGCCGAAGTCAAGACCAGAAGCAGCGGCAGGTTCGGCGCGCCGTCGCTTGCGGTCACGGGAGAGAAACGTCTTAAAATAGCCAAAACGGCGCAGAGTTTTATCTCCCAAAACGAGATTTTCTCACTGGAAAAGCGCTTTGACGTCATCGAAGTCACGGAAGAGGGCGTCAACCATATAACAGGCGCTTTTGAAACGGATTTGCTGTAAAAATCGCTTGCAATTTGAAAAAAGGTGTGATATTATTTATCAGTGACTTCGGGCGTTCCTCTGTCAACGGGCACGAACGCTTAGTAAAAATGGAGGAAAAGTCAAAATGGATATCATTCAATCTATCAATCAGGAAAGCCTCAAGACCGACATCCCGGAATTCAATGTCGGCGACACCGTAAAAGTGTCTGTCAAGGTCGTCGAGGGCAACAAAGAAAGACTTCAGGCTTTTGAAGGCATCGTTATCGCCCGTAAACACGGCGGCATCAGCGAGACTTTCAAAGTGCGCAGAGTTTCTTACGGCGTAGGCGTGGAGAGAACTTTCCCGCTGCACGGACCGAGAGTCGCGAAAATAGAAGTTGTAAGACGCGGCAAGGTGAGACGCGCGAAACTCTATTACCTGCGTGAACGCACGGGTAAAGCGGCCAAAATTAAAGAAACAGTGTGATTTTCACCAACGGCGTCAGTTAAGTCTGAAAACGGATTCGTTTGAGCGAATCCGTTTTTTTATTTTCTTTGACCCGCAAATTTTCCTTAAAGACTTGAAAAAAGGCGGCAAACTATATACAATTAAAAATTACAGAGGTAAAAAATGTTATCAATCGCCAAAAGTTTCGCTCTGAACGGTTTAGACGGCTATCCGGTAAACGTCGAAGTCGATTTGCATCATGCCCTTCCGGGCTTTGTGATAGTAGGGCTCGGCGACACCGCCGTCAAAGAATCGCACGAGCGAGTAAGGTCCGCAATCAAAAACAGCGGTTTTGCCTATCCGATGATGAAAGTCGTCGCCAATCTGTCGCCCGCCGACGTGAAGAAGGAGGGTACGCATTTCGATTTGCCGCTTGCCGTGGCGGTGCTTTCCGCGTCGGAACAGCTGGATTACGAAACTTTCCGTGATTTTGTCCTGCTGGGCGAACTTTCGCTTGACGGTTCATTGCAGGCTGTCAACGGTATTTTGCCGCTGCTGATTTCCATGCGTCAGCGCGGTTTCAAAAAAGCCGTCATTCCGAAAGGCAACGAGGCTGAAGCGGCTTATGTCAGTGATATGGAAATTTACGCCATGGAGAGCCTCCGCGGCGCAGTGTCTTTTTTCAAAGGTGAAACGGAGGCGCGCCCCGTAGCCAGGCGCGAGTGGCATACATCGGCGGCGGAAGAAAGCAAATACGATATAAAGTACATAAAAGGACAATTTGTCGCCAAAAGAGCCATGGAAATCGCCGTGGCGGGCGGTCATAATATATTGCTTATAGGGCCGCCGGGCGCCGGCAAGACCATGCTTGCGAAATCGGTTCTGTCGATATTGCCCGACATGACCTTTGACGAAGCGCTGGAAGTGGCAAAAATACACAGCGTGGCGGGCGTGCTCGACAGAAAAGACGGCATATTGCTGTCCAGACCTTTCAGGTCGCCTCATCACACCGCTTCGTATATAGCGCTGACAGGCGGCGGGCAAAACGCGAAGCCGGGTGAAATAAGCCTGGCGCATAACGGCGTGCTGTTTCTTGACGAAGTCCCGGAATACTCGCGCCATTCCCTCGAAAGCCTGCGTCAGCCGCTGGAAGACAAGGTCATTACGATAGCGAGAGCAAACAAAACGGTTACATATCCCGCCAACTTCATGCTGATTGCCAGCATGAACCCGTGTCCGTGCGGAAATTACGGCAGCAAAACGAAAGAGTGCACCTGCACCGTCACGCAGATTCAGAATTATCTGCACAAACTGTCAGGACCGCTGATGGACAGAATCGACCTTCATGTCGAAGTGGACAGCGTTTCTTACGGCGAACTTGTGTCGGAGGAAACGGCGGAACCGTCAAGCAAAGTCAAGGAACGCATAAACGCGGCAAGGGCGGTGCAGGCTGAACGTTTCACGGGGCAGGATATCCGAACCAATTCGCAGATGTCGGCGCAGCTCACTAAAAAGTATTGCGCGCTGGACGGCAAAGGCAACGCGCTCATGGAAAGCGCCTTCCGCAATCTGCAGCTCAGTGCCAGGGCGAGAGACAGAATTCTCAAAGTCGCGCGCACGATAGCCGACCTTGAAGGCAGCGCCGATATCTCGGCGAAACATGTCGCCGAAGCGGTGCAGTACAGGTCGCTTGATAAAAAATACAGGGTATAAGATGTTTGATTTTGACGAAACTTTGCTTATTTCGCTCAATTCCGTGGACGGACTTTACTCAAACAAACAGAGAGAACTGCTGGAACTCTTCGGCGGGGCCTCGGCTTTGGCGGAAGAGTTTTCTTCATGCCGCGACGTTGCACTGAAAGCAGTCAGTCCGAAACTTTACGATGAAATTAAACAGGCGCTTGACGGCGGCAACATGTCGCGCGCCGTTGAAAAAGCCGTTGCCGGCGGGGTAAGGGTGACGACTTTGTTTTCTGACGATTATCCTGCCGCGCTCAGGGATATTCCCGAGCCGCCGACGGTGTTATATTATAAAGGCGACTTAAAATTGCTTGACAAACCGTCGGTGAGTGTTGTAGGCTCACGGAAATGTTCCGATTACGGAAGGCGGGTTGCAAGGTATTTCACCGAAAGGCTCGCAGAGCGCCTTGTGATTATAAGCGGCATGGCGTACGGAATAGACGAAACGGCGCACAAAACCGCGCTGGACTGCGGCGGCGAAACCGTTGCCGTCATGGGCAGCGGTTTCAACAGGATATATCCGTCGGGTCACAAATGGCTTTGCGACAGAATAGCGGAACAAGGTCTCGTGCTGACCGAGTTTCCGCCCGACGCTCCGCCGAATCAGTTTCATTTTCCGATGCGCAACAGAATCATCAGCGGACTGTCCGACGGCGTGCTTATTGTGGAAGCCGGCAGAAAAAGCGGCACGCAGACAACGCTCAACCACGCGCTCGACCAGGGCAAAAGAGTTTATATCGTGCCGAACGATATTTTCAGCCAGTGTTCGGTCGGCTCAAATGAAATGCTCAAAAACTTGCAGGGCGCGCTTGTGACATCTCCGGAGGATATTCTTGCCGATATGGGGCTGGACAGGGCGGAAAGACAGTCCGCCCATCAGCTGACTTTCGGCGAACAGAACGTGGCGGATAAACTCGCCTATGGCAAAAAGCATTTCAACCAGCTGCTTGAAGAAACAAAACTCGCCGTGTCGGAACTGCAATATATATTGTCTGATATGGAAATTAAAGGCCTGCTGATAAGGCTGGCGGGCAATGAATACCAGCTGACAATGGAGGGAATTAAATGAGGCTTGTGATAGTAGAATCACCCGCTAAAGCGAAAACAATAGCGAAATATCTCGGAGGCGACTATAAAGTCGACGCTTCGGGCGGACATATAATCGACTTGCCGGCGAAAGGGCTGGGCATAGACATCGACAACAATTTTCAGCCGGAATATGTTGTGTCTTCCGACAAAAAAGCGCTTATAAAGCGCCTTAAAGACGAATCGTCAAAAGCCGAAGAAGTCTGGCTCGCGACCGACCCGGACAGAGAGGGCGAGGCGATTTCATGGCATTTGCAGCAGGTGCTTAATCTCGACCCCGCCGCCAAAAACAGAATTCAGTTCAACGAGATATCCAAAAACGCCGTGCAGAACGCCATAAAAAATCCGCGCGCCATCAATATGAACCTTGTTGACGCCCAGCAGGCGAGGCGCGTGCTTGACAGGCTTGTGGGCTATAAACTGTCGCCGGTGCTCTGCAAAAAAATCAAGGGCAAACTTTCGGCGGGAAGAGTCCAGTCCGCCGCCCTGAAAATTCTGGTTGACAGGGAAAAGGAAATCAAGGCGTTCAAACCGGAGGAATACTGGAACGTCACGGCTTTTCTGCAAAAGACGGAAGATAAAGACAAAAACATAAAATTCAAGGCGCTGCTCGCCGAAAAGAACGGCAAAAAGTTCAAACTGACAAACAAAGAAGATACCGATGCCGTTCTGCAAGATCTCAGCGGCAAACAGTTTACGGTGGCGAATGTAAAAAAAGGCACGTCGCTTTCAAACCCGCTGCCGCCTTTCACGACAAGCACCATGCAGCAGGACGCCGTCAACAAACTCGCCATGCCGTCAAAGACCACAATGATGGCGGCGCAGAAACTTTACGAGGGCATAGACGTCAAAGGCATGGGGCACATGGCGCTTGTAACGTATATCCGTACGGACTCGGTGAGAGTATCGGACGAAGCGTCGGCGGCGGCGAGAGAGTTTCTCCGCCAAAACTACGGCGAAGAATACGTCCCGTCGAAACCCAATGTTTATAAATCGAAAAAGAATATTCAGGACGCGCACGAAGCGATAAGACCTATAAATCTCGCCATAACGCCGGATAGTCTTAAAGACAAACTGCCTAAAAACGAATACAGACTTTACAGACTGATTTACGAGAGATTTCTCGCCAGCCAGTCGACGGCTGCCAGGTTCGATACCGTTTCGGCGCTCATCAGAGCCGACGCGTACGGTTTCAAAGTAAACGGCAAAACCACTGTTTTCGACGGATATCAGCGTATTTACGGCACGGCGAAAGAAAAGACGGAAGACGACGCCGAAAGCGCGAAACTGCCTGAACTCAAAGAAGGGCAGGCGCTGAAACAAAACGATATCAAAGCGGAGCAGAAATTCACCAAGCCGCCGGCAAGATATACTGAGTCTACGCTCATCAAAAGCATGGAAGAAGACGGAATCGGACGCCCGAGCACTTATTCGACAATTCTCGCCACGCTGTACAAACGCACTTACGTCGTTAAAGACGGCAAGGCGCTCGTGCCTACCGATTTGGGCATGGTTGTTACCGACTATCTGGAAAAATATTTCGAAAACATCGTTGACACGGAGTTCACCGCCAACATGGAAGAACAGTTGGACGAGATAGAAGAAAAGGGACTCGACTGGCACAAGGTAATAGGCGATTTTTACGCTCCTTTCCAGAAAAAACTTCTTTCGGCGATGAACAGTGACGAAAAAGTGGAACTCGGCGACGAAGTGTCCGACGTGAGGTGCGAAAAATGCGGGGCGCTCATGGTCTACAAGACGGGGCGTTTCGGAAAATATCTCGCCTGCCCTAATTATCCTGAGTGCAAAAACACCAAGAGCCTCAAAGAAAAGGCGCCCGAAGTCGTAACAGACATAATATGCGAAAAATGCGGCGGGCATATGGTGGAAAAAACAGGCAGATACGGTAAATATCTGTCGTGCGAGAATTATCCGCAGTGCGACAACACAAGGAGCATAAACAAGATAGTGGGCAAATGTCCCGAGTGCGGCGGCGACGTCGTGGAGCGTAAGAGCAAAAAGGGCAACGTGTTTTACGGCTGCGCCAATTATCCGCAATGCAAATTTGTCAGCTGGGATATCCCTACGGGTGAAAAATGTCCAGAATGTGGACAGTATCTGGTGAAAAAGACGCTTAAAAACAAAAAAACTCTGATTAAATGCAGCAATAAGGAATGCGGGTATCAGAGAGAAGAAAAGGAAGACTGATGAGAATCGACGTAATAGGCGCCGGGCTTGCCGGCTGCGAGTGCGCCATGCAGATTGCCGACAGGGGCTTTGAGGTTAATTTAATAGAGATGAAGCCGCTTAAAAAATCTCCCGCGCACCACAGCGACGGTTTTGCCGAACTTGTGTGCAGCAATTCGCTGAAATCCAACGACGTAAACACGGCGGGCGGGCTTCTTAAAGAAGAATTGCGGCTGCTCGGTTCGCATGTCATTGAGTGCGCCGATAAAACGTCGGTTCCCGCCGGCGGCGCGCTGGCGGTTGACAGGGATTTGTTTTCAAAAGCGGTGACGGACAAAGTCATGAGTTATAAAAACATCCGTGTCATACACAAAATCGCCGAAAGGGAAGAAGGCGACATCACGGTGTTCGCCACGGGGCCGCTTACAGACGAGGCGCTTATGGGGCGCATAGCCGAGCTTGTCCGCAACGAGTTTCTGCATTTTTTCGACGCGGCGGCTCCTATTGTCGCCTTTGACAGTATAGACCTCTCAAAAACTTTCACGTCAAGCAGATACGGCAAAGGCAGCGACGACTATATAAACTGCCC
>ERZ1643251.1293-NODE-1293-length-29145-cov-10.100722_pt1 | contig 29145 bp, 33 predicted proteins | sample MGYA00579261_ERZ1643251 | MGnify/ENA primary metagenome ERZ1643251 (study PRJEB29033, sample SAMEA4952267) | chicken gut metagenome | biome: Broiler Chicken; feature: Gastrointestinal Tract; material: Caecum | place: Ireland | collected 2018 | study: Broiler... | reverse complement strand
GTGCTGTTAAACCAGCTATCCAGGTCGCTGCTGGCGTAGGCGTTCACATTGCCGCTGTCCCATACCCGGTTGTCATAGACATCCTTGCGGACAACCAGGGTTCTCCCAGACCCGTTGAGGCCGCTTTCGTAGCCGTGCTTGGCAACATAAAAATCTACTGGAGTCCCATTTTCTATAATTTTAACTATATCTCCTTCTGCATAATCTGAAAGTTGTTTGACTAAAGATGGAACTTTTAATTGTCTACTTACAATAACCATTTAACCAACTCCTACATTGACTGGAATATTAATAGTTGGAACTTCGTAAGTATAAAATGTTAGAGTCCCACTTCCTTGTTTTACTTCATTAGCAGAAGGACCAGCCCAAGCAGTCAATATCTCTATTTTTGCATTCGTATCAGAAGTAGATAAATCGCAATCAACCCATACTACTGGAGTAGAAGAGGTAACTCCAGAAACACTTTTTGTTTGATAATATCTATCATCAGAACCTTGTGTCCATCCACTAGTAGTTAAAATAATTTTTTGAGCAGTAAGTTGAGTTCCTAAATCATCAATTCCTTTTCCGCTATCTTGCAAATTGCCTGATGAATTTAGCAATGCCACATTTCCAGATACAGAAGGAATCGCCTTATCTGCTTTATTAGCAATCGCACTTTCTAATGCAAGATTATCAACCCATCCCATATTAGCATGAGGATTAGAAGAAGTGTTATGTGTATTTATCTGTTGAGTAGTATTATTTAACGCATACTCATCATCAAAATTTAACTGATTATAATGGGACGTTCCATTACCTGTCTTTTTCCTTACAGCCCCACCGGGCTGTAAGGAAATAACAGTTTCGCCGTCTAAAAGTACAGGATTATTAGAAGTCCAATTAGCCTCAGTATCTTGTTTCATTTGTATACGAGAATCTAATTGAATTATACTCATATATTATCCTCCGTTTAATTAAATATTTATTTAATTAAATATTTACAGTGCTTGATCCACAATTAAACACAATCCAATCTCCAGGAGTTTGAATCAAATCATTAACATTGCCCGTTGTAGCAATATCAGCCAGACTTGAAGTATCAACTTTGTTGTCTAGTGTTGATTGTAAATTTTGAACATCAGCGATTTGAGGTCGCGCACGAGTTACAGTCACTACGCCGTCAGTTTCAGAAACAGAAGTGACAAATTGATTCGCAACAGCGCTGTCAGCCTTATCAAGTGCTTGAATGGCAGTTTGAATTTGAGTGGTAACAGGTGTGCTACCTACATTAGTTTCAAGAGCCTCCACACGACCATCCATAGCGGTATTCAGACCGTCAGCATAACCCTTGGCCTCTACAACAGCACCTTGAATAGTATCAGCGGTTACACCGGATTCCTCGCCAATTAGATTTTCACTTTGGGTTTGAAGCTGTCCATTGACCCAAGTTTTGGTAGCATAACTAGAAAGATCAACAATACCAGTAAGAGCGTCATAATAATAGGCGTCTTCAACTTCAACCACAACTACATTAGTGCCAGCAGGATATTTAGTACCTTGTTCGCCAGTAATAAACTCGGCATCAGCAGTAAAAGCGTTGGTTACATTATATACATTGCCCAAAAGATTTGCAGCGGGAGTAGGCAGGTCTTTAAATGCAACAGAACCAGCGGGTTTGTACACAGAACCAATTTTTGCCGCAATTTGGGCATCAGTATAAGTCTTAGATTCTGCTACTGCGCTTTTAATAGTAGTGCTCGTAGCGTCACCGGTGCCAATCAAATCGGTCTTGGCTTGAGTAATCTGACCATCCGTATAACTTTTGGCGGCAGTTGTGGCAGCGGTTTGAGCAGCAGTTGCTTGTTCAGCCGCATATTTTCTAGTGCCATAAATAGTAATAGCACTAGATTGGTCACCACTAGTACCAATCACCGCAGTTTGCACGCCAGCGGCAGTACCAGCAGCATCATAGGCACTAGATTCGGTATAAGCAGCGCTACCAAGTCCCTTAACAGCTACTTCAGTACCATTGAAAGATACCGTGCCATTAGTAGTGCCAGTAGTTAGAGTATAGGTGATGGTAATAGGACTACCAACATTAGTCCATGCCCCACCAGTTTTGGGACGAGATTGTAGTTGGATACCATTGGTACCAGAAGCAATAATTTGATATTGGGTATCAGTGTCCTCAATCTGACCAGAAATATAATCTTCTAATCCTTCAATTTCACTAGCTTGATAAGTGGGCTTAACACTAGCTTTGGCCCAAGGATAAACATCAGCAGCAATGGCAGAAGCCCAATTTAGCGTCTTGAAATTATTAGTACCGTCACCAACTTTAAAAAGAATTGCTGGAACTTGAGATACGGGTGCTTGAGCAGACTGTACAGTAGTTACCGCAACCTCACCAGCCAAGAGAACTGGATTGTTGGTAGTCCAGTTCTCATAAGTATCATATTTTAATTGAATACGAGTATTCAAAGTTGTAGTAGCCATTTATTTTTCCTCCTTAGCTGCTTAAATCAGCATTGCCACCTTTTAGGATTAAAACTTCGCCTTCGGTTTGTACCAATTTGTTAACATTGATACTGTTAACTTCCATGGCACCGTTAGCCCGTACTGTTACAGCATTTTCAGCAGTAGAGCTTAACACAACACCCAAGGCACCTGTAGTAGCAATAGGAATATTAACGGCTTTACCAGAAATTTCAAGTGGCACACTATTTAAGCTAATGCTTTCAATAGCATTTACTTCAGCCCCGGCTTCAATGCCATTTAGCTTTTGTAGAAGCTCATTGGTGAAGTCGTTAGTAGAAAGTCCCTTACCAGCCACTACATCAACCTTGCCAGCAAGAGCGTCAGTAAGCCCAGCTACTTGGCTTTGAGCAATAGCTACAACACTAAGTTGGCCTTCAGGAGAAACTTTAAGTTGACCATCTGCAACGCTTTGAATGTTTAAAAGATTCGTTAGTTTAGTGATTAAGGTATCTTGAACAAGACTAGAACCGCTTACCTTATCTACCTTATTGCCAAGTTGAGTAATAGTGGCATAAGTTTCAGCCGCTTTAGCTGTAGTCAAATACCCAGTTAGATCAACAAAGCCAGATAGGGCATCGAAGTAATATTGACCTTCAACCTCTACAACTGCTACGTTAGTATCAGCAGGATATTTCTGGCCTTGTTCACTTGCAATAAATGTAGCACCAGCCGTGAAAGCATCAGTAACGTTATAAACATTGCCGAGATTATCAGCAGAAGGCGTGGGAAGAGAAGCAAATTCTACTGAGCCAGAGGGCTTATAGGTAGAAGAAACCGCAGCAGCAATTTTTGCATCAGTTTGAGTTTGAGTATAAACATCAGATACATTGGCCTTTGTTTCTAGGGTATCGTTGATAGTACCCACATCACTTTGAAGTTCGGAAACATCGGTTTGTAGTTGTCCTACAGTTTGTTGCAGTCCTTCAACCGTGGAAGCGTCAGGCGTATACCATTCAAGAGAACCATTGGAACCAATGCGAGGTTGCTGTCCAGGTTGAGCTTCAGCAAAGCCTACAAGTTGTACTTTACCATCAACTACGGTGATAGATTTACCATCACCAAGGACGGTAGAGCCTACGGGTTGTAGAGTTTTGTTGGGTTGGATGATGTATAGGGTTGCTGTACCACTTTCAACGACAACAATAGTCTCGCCAAAGAAATAAGTGCCAGATGCGCTACCTACTTCGACAGCACCTTGAGCAGCAGTTTCCGCCGCATCATAATTATCGAAATAATATCTAGCGTCAAGAGGGAAAGCTGTCTGGGGATTGAACGCAACCGCGAAATTAAGTTTACCAAATTCTGCCATATTCTATCCCTCCTTAAATAGTTACCTTGTAGGTATTTTGTGTATCATTTGCATTGGCGTAGTTAGTGTAATATACCTTATATTCAATAGGATTATAACCATTTGCGCCAGCTACTTGAACTTGAATTTTGGTAAAGGCAGTTTTGATTTCTGCATTTAGACCGTTAGCGTCAAGTACAGAATTAACATCTCGAATAGTTGCAGGATAGGCAAAAACAACACTTAGAGCACCCACAGGAATAGAAATATTCCATACAGTACCAGCAGTAACAGCACGATTGTTCTTGCCAGATAGCCCACGAATCGCATCAGAAGTCAATGTACCAGCGTTAGATTGAGAAGTGAAGGTACCATAGAAGCCATTACGATAACCAGTAATAGTACCCTTAGTTGCAGATTTTGAACCGGCTTTAATTTGACCATCGGCATATTCTTGACCAAGAGCAGTAACAGGAATAGCACCAGCACCATAAGAAGCCGTAGCGGTAATAGAGTAGCTAGTACTGTCAACAACTTGCATTTGAGGGAAAGAGCCAGAAGCGGTGCTGAGAGTATTGGGTTCAGCGGCATTATCTACTACGCTCCAAGAAGTGGCGGTAATACCAGTTGCGGGGCCATATTGATAACTACCAGGATTTAGAGTGGCCGTATAAGAAGGCGTTACATTAGTGCCAACTTCATATGCTTGGAAGCTAGAAGAACTAATGCTTACAGAAGGTTGAGTAATAGAGGGGTTAGAGTCTGTAGCGAAAGCGTTGAGTAGAACCTCAAGCAAACTATCACCATTCGCAGGGACAGTAACCTTACCACCACTAGGAACGTACTTACCAAATTGTTCAGTGAACACAAGGTCTTGAGAGAACATAACTTGACTTGCATCTACTTGGATATCTGCGCCACTACTTGCATAAGGTAGGTCACCCCAAGTAGTAACACCGTCACCGATTTTGAATTGGCCTTTGTGGTCACCGTCGTTAGTAATGCAAATTTCGCCAACTAGAGGGATTGCAGTCTCAGCTACAAGCAACCAGTTGGCTTCAGTGTCGTTTCTTAATTGAATTCGAGTATTTAAAGTAATATCTGCCATTATACCAACTCCTTTATTTATGTCTCAATTTTTCCAAAGGCGTCTCCGCCATTAATAACTTCGATTCCAAAAATTCCCCCACTTTGAATTTCATCATATAATTCTTTAGTATCGTCATAAATTTGTTGGATACTATCTTCAAATTGATAAAATTCACTTGGTAGGCATCCATAATCTTCAAATGGTGAAATTGAATTTTCTACCCACACTTCAAATATTTCAGTATGGCCTTTTAATGCTCCATTGGTAGCTACAAATTGCATTTCATATTTACCACTATATGGAAGCATATCATAAGTTAAATCTACATATAAGTTTTGAGTTCCTTCTTCCCAATTTAAGTTAATAATATTATATAAATTAGGAACGACCATATGAACATATAGTTGGTAACTCCATTCATCAGTCAAATCTGTGGTAGCTGTAAATCTATTAACTAAATTATTTAAAGCAAATCCTATAACTCTATCGCCTGTTATAGTTACTTGAGTACCACTAATTGTAATCTCCATATTTTTCCTCCTTTCATAAGGAGAATCACGCAAGAATATCCTTAACCTTAGTTACTCCATCACCAATATATCTTACAGTTGCAGTTAAAAATGCACCAATAATCACTAGGGAATCAATTGTTTCCATAGTTTCAGCGCCAATTTCAATTCCAATATAAGTTGCATAAGCTGGGACAATACTTACCACCACACTTAATATTCCAATGCTTGCAATTAACACAAGGAACTTTAAGATACTTTGCCCAATTAACTTCCAATTAAAAGAACCACCGTCTACTTTTACATTCTTCCAAGCACCTAGTCCCATATTAGCAAGATAAGCTCCAAAAAATAAAGCGGCACCAATTCCAACTTTTTCTAAATTCATAAGAACCAAACTCCAAACATCAACCATAATTTATTCCTCCTTTCAATCTAATAACCCAAGCCTATCTAAAACTATAGCAAGTTCTTGACGGGTAAGGTTATCTTCGGGCCGTGAGCCATCAAAAATCCCTTTGTCAACAGCTTTAATCCATGCTTCTTTTGCCCAAGAAGCTACATCGCCGTACTTGTCTTCCATATCTTCATCTTCTTCCTTTTCAATCTTAACTTCAGTTGGAATTTTAATAATATCGCCTGTATGTAGCATCGTGCTTGATGTAACGCCATTATATTTGGCAAGCTCATCGTATCTTAGGCCGTCACCAAGTTCAATAGCAGCAATCTTCCACCAAGAATCGCCGGCTTGAACCACATAATCTTTAGCGACAATTTCCGTAGTCGTGTTTTCATCTGAATCTTCAGAAATCTCGCCTTTCACCAAGGCATTGACATCGGCTCTAAAAATATCCATATTTTTGCCAAATTTAGGGAACCAGTGCATAACGTCAGCGTGTCCTGAAGCAATTCCTCGGCTATAGCCTTCACTATGGCAAATAACAACACCATCGGCCATGGGGTCAAGGCCATATTCTTTACAAAGTTTAGCAGTTAGCTCAACTGCTTCTTTATACACTTTATCAAAATAAACCTTATCATTCATTCCATCTTCGCAAATCTCAAAAGCAATATGGGTATTGTTGCCGCTTCCTTTCGCGCCAGAAGCGCAGTGCCACGCTTTATAATTCCAAGGTAATGTTTGCACTGTACCAATAGAACCATCTTCTAATTTGCCAATAAAAGCATGAACGCTAACAGATAAAGAGCTATCGTTCCAATCATTATTATATTGGTTTGTTCCAATTATTTTCATCAGCTCGTCATAATCCGGGTCGGTTTTAGAGGGCTGGGCGTATCTTTTGATTGTTGGATTATTTGCGCCTGTTGAATGTACCATAATACCTTTCGGTGTGATCTTAGTTCCGTTAGTATAGCAACGATTTGAAGTAAGCATACACTTATATAGTTTCATTTATATTTTCCTTTCTTTCATCATATTATCGTATCCAAGATAATTGAACTTGTAAATCTACTGTTGGGGCTTGGTTTGAGCACGTAAAGGTTACAGAATTTAATGCAGATCGTATACCTGAAGCCGTATTAAGAAGTGCATAGGCTCGTTCTTGCGCCTCCATATTACTCTTTGAGCCAGTCAATATCTTAACGCATTTAATTTTATCTGTCGCCAAAACCCCATTCAATGTTATTGTTTGAGATAAATTTGCCCAATTTGAAGCTGGCAGGGTAATTGTATAAGGGCCATATACTTCCCCTAAATTCCAGTCAATAACTTGATTTATATTTGTGTTAGGATAAAGCGGTATCAGAACCCCGTTAGCATTCTTATAGGTCATTGTAAATCCTAAATTCGCCATATTAACTCACCTCTTGAGGGACATAAAATACTAACATTACTGTAATTTGCTCTTGAGGCATTACATTTAATCTTGTCAATGTTAATTGATTAGTTGTAACTTGAAATTGATTGATTGTTCCATAGTTCCAACTTGCAGAGCTTCCTGTACTAACCAAATACATTTCTACATAAGCATCAACCAACTCAGGAGTAGTAGAAATCGCAATATTTTGAGTCATTGATGTTGTTGTTGGAATATTTACTTGCATTGTCGTTATTTGGTAAATATTATCTATCCAGTTGACAGCTTTTAATGACGTAGCTGGATATAGTTCAGTCATCGTAGAATTATTATTATATTCTAACTTAAAATTTATTGCCAATTTTCCACCTCCTAATTTATTGAAATAATAATTGGTAAATCTACAGTAGGCGAGCTTACAGACGTTTCAAAGGTTATAGTTTGACCACTTATTGATATTGATAGAGTATTATAAAAAGCCAATTGATTTGGATCCATAATATCAATATTTGGGTATATACTAACTATACTATCATTTTGTATCAATGGAGTAGTATATTGCCATTGACTAAAATTCCAATATCCTTGAAAAATCATAATTGGAGTATTAGTCACAGATGTAGCATAATTTTCAGTGCCTTGTATCCATTGAAATAAAACTTCTGGATACATTTCTTCCCATAAACCGGAGGCCTGATTATATCTTTGGAACTGCCCAATGATTGGAGTTGTAGAAGAAGCCGTATCTGGATTAGATTGAGTAGCAAACCAAATCATTCCGTGAGTAGGATTAGACGGCGCAGTTTGAGAGATAAGAATCTCAGCAGAACCAATCTCTAAAAACAACGTCCATGTCGAAGTCGTTGTTGGCGTTACTCCTGTATTTGACACCTTGGCGCAATAAATGTTCCCATTGTAAGTAACTAAATCATTAGCTTGATAAGTAGTCTGAGCGTTCCACGCATACTCCATAGTCGCATCAATTCCGGGTGCGCCATCTTTAGATTCAAGCCCAATAAGCAACCAATTTGCAGTTGTTGTTGGTAACGTTCCCGCAGAAGAATTTGCAATGCACATATACAGCAACCCATTATAGGTCACAAAATTATATGGCACATATGAAACACTGCTTGACCATGTTGATTTGTTAATAAAATTATCTATAGCCACTTGGTAATTTGCCTCTAATGTATTTAAGAATGTATCTATCTCAGGCTCATATTTGCCTTCAAGGGTAGCTATTCCAGACGCTATTTGATTAGCTAAAGCCGCAATAAATGCTTTGCCATTAAGTTGTGTAGCATTAGTTGACAAAAGTTGCAAGGCTTCTGTATAATTAGATTGGTTGATATATTCTTTATATTGGTTATACAAATCCAAATCAGGGATTTGAATATCTTGGCACCGAGTATAAGGTAAAGTATTAGGATTAGCCAATTTTATTACCTCCTTATGTTGCTGTGCCCACAATTAAATTACCGTGCATATCATAAGCCTGCAAACCTTGAGGGATATCACTAGCTTGAGCAGGATTAGACAAAGGCGCTAAATATACATAATTTGTTGGGTTTCCAGAAGTATTAAACCATAATTGCCTATTGCCTAATCCACTTGGCCGAGTTGCTTGTACAGGGTACATTCCATTCGTAAAAGAAATAATCTGTTGCCAAGTAGAAGAACTAGTTCCAGGCTGAGTCCCTGTATTGGTTTTTAAAGCCATCCAAATCGCGCCATCATATGTGACTGCGTTATTTCGCACATATTGAGTAGAACTATTCCAATCTTGCAAATAAGATAATCCAGGGCCAGCTCCGCCAGATTCGCCTTGAACAGTCATTTGTCTCCAATATTGCGTATTCGTGGGTTGCACATTTACTGGTACGTCATCAATTGCGATATAAATTAAATTTGACCCACCACTTGAATAAGATACCATATTATTGATATCATATGTTGTATTTGGTGCCCAAGCACTTATGTAAGAAAATTGGTTAACAATTGCTTGCCAATTTTGTTGCTGTGTTTGAATATAAGGGTATATATCTGTAGAATAAAATCTCTCTATAGCCATCATCGCCTGAGTTAATTGATTTAAATCCATGGCTTGCACTCGCTTTTGAGCAGCGGCGGGAATTTGAGCCAATACAGCTTGAGCTGTTTGTAAATCATTTTGCTGCAAAGCTTGCATATATTGTTGAATATAAGGGCCATCACTGGCTGTTATATCAAGAAAAGTTTTAAATTGATCTACACTGCCAGGGAATTGAGTAAGCGGTAAATCAGGATAAGTTGTAGACATTCATTCACTCTCCTTTATTATAAATTAAGAAGATGTTGGATAATATTTCATCATTTTCACGGTCATATTTTCTTTCGCTGCTAAACCATAACTTATTGATTTAATTAAATATTGGGAAGTAACGTTATTTCTTTGAGTAGTATATTCGACTAATATATTTACATCAAGCCAAGGCACTGTTACACAAGTCAATGTAATTGTATCATTCATATTAGAATGCAAATAAAGCTCATATTCAGCCCTTTGAGTGGCTAAATCATCGGTATATATATTTTCATAATCACCGCCATATAAAGGCGCTAGTCTAATCTCTCCAATTGTTCCATCTACATAAAATGGGCTATCTGGATTGTCATTCTCGGCATATCCATACGCCTGAAGATGCCCCAAATAATTCCAATAAGTTCCTTGAAATTGTACACAATAATATACCGTCCCACTTTCTGCTGGAATAGAAGCTGGAGTTGTCCCATCTAAAAGTCTCAAGGGATAAGAAGTCAAACTGTTAATTCTTAAATTATATCCAGTATACCCGGGGTTATTTGTTAAAGTAAAACCATAAATCAGCCCTTGCGTATAAGAAGTAACTGTACTATTGGTTAATGTGATAGTCTTTCCAGAAACAGACGTGTTTGTGGCGAAATAAGCGGGTTCATGGGTACGCCCATAAACCTCAACGATATTTTTAACGTTTTGAAAATCTGGCTCCACATTTTCATCAATCACAATATATTCCCATAAACTATCATCCACCATAACAGGCTCATTATCACCTGTTGGAATTGGTTTATAATAAAATACTCCATCTACATCAAAGAATATTTCATAATTTGGATAGATATCTCTAAGAGCACTTAATAAATCGTATATTGTCGCACCTTGACTAAATTCTAAATCATTAGGAATAGTCCCCGGGCTTGGAGCTTCTTCGACAACATATTGATTAAATCCTCCTAAAGCCAATGTATCGATTATCGCTTCACGAATATTTTCTCCAGCAGTTAAAACAACGGGAAGCCCAGGAAGATAACCGTTTCTAGCGCCGGTAAGTTTTGCCATTAAATCTAGCAAACTTAAAGTTAATGTATTTGTTTTCACATCATACTTGTATTTTGGAGCATCAATAATATATATTCCACAATTTGTCCATTCTATATTACTTGTTAATAAATTCTGAGTTCCTACAAATACCTTTACATATTTGTCTAGCCATATTTTTCCTCCAGGCTCGATTTCAAATGAGCTATTGTTTACTGCAAGAACTAAACTTCCAGTTCGTCGTATATCAGCATTAGCATCTATTGAAAGGCTACCAGAAGTACACACACCTTCAATAGAATCTAAAGTTTGAAATTGATAACTTAACAATTCTAGTTTAATATATCTATTTTGAATATTTTGTAAATAAACACGAGATTCACCCTGAGTTATATTTAACATTTTTCATTCACCTCTTTAATTAGGCGAATTTACTAGTCCATTGTTATAAAGAGCCGCTTGACTTGTAGCATCACCAATTTGTGTCCAATCAAACGAAACTTTAGGAATAGCCATACTCGATCCTTGTGCATATGTAACTTGTGGACTATTCGTAACCATACAAAGCCAAATATTAGAATTCCAGTCCTTTAATAGTTTGGCCTTTTTGTTAGTTAAGAAATCTTTTAATATTGTCTTTTTCTGCACAATTGCTTGTGGGTCGATAACTCCAGTATCTTCATAATCATCATTTAATATCATCGCAGATACAGTACCACTTTCATAACTCAACAACCCATTTGCTACAATAATAGGGTATTGTTGACCTAATGGCGTAAATACACCCACTTGTTGATTTCTTGCATTTGTTCCATAGTTGACATCATATAAAAACTTGAATATTTGTTCATTATCACCAATGAACACTCCATTAAATTGAGAGAAAATTTCATTAGTAATATAATCGCCTTCTACATCGTTTATTATTGGAACAAGCGCATATTCATAATTGACCCCGTAAGCATTCAAAAAATCATTAAATACGAAATTTAAATCCTGCACATTATTAACAGGAATTAAGTTTAAAGTAATCCAATCAAAAGTACCAACAGGCCGCCTTTTAATCTTAACAGCACTAATTTGATTTACTACAAAATCAATGTTACCAGCATTTATGTTACCATCAAAATCAACATTAAGTATTGTCGTATAATCCCAATCTTCAGGTATAGCTGTACTAAAAGGAATATCTGAATAAGAAGATACATTCAGATGGTCAAAAATTGCGTTTGAAACAGTTGTTTCCGTTATTGCCTCTACATTGGTTTGAGTATAATTTAATGCGTCGCCATCACTAAAAAAATTATACCCCACAAATTGAAACATTAAATCATACCCCCTTTAAAGTGTTGAATCAACTTCAGCCCATTGAAGCTTATAAATATTGTTTACTCTGGTTAGCCAAACATTATATTGCTGGGTTTCATCTAATATATCCATAAAATCACTAATAATATAATAACTTCCGGCCAATCCAGAAACAGTACATTGCATATAACACTGTTCAGTTTGAGAAGATATATTTTCATATCCTGTCATATAATTTAGTGTAATCGTACTTCCATCTACATTAGTAAAATTCAATATAGTAGAATTCGAGTTTGGATTTCTAAACCATATTCTGGCAATGAAATCATTGGAAATTGAATAGCCTGAATTCCACGTAACATAACTTCCATTACTCGTTAAATCGGCTTCTTTGTTATCTATATAGACAGGCGGGTTTGGATTTGATACTGGATCTATAGATATAATATTAGATTGTATCGTTATATATCCTTCATCGCAATTGTTAGTTAACTCTACAAGAGAAAATAATCCGGGCGTTGAATATTGTACAAAAAATCTAACATTGCCTGTAGATATAATTGTATTATTTACTGTGGTTCCTACAATTTCAATATAATATGTTGTATTATTTTGTAGCCCACTAAATAAATAAGAACCATTATAAGGTGGCGTTCCATCTTCTACATATACTGTGCTAGAAGAAGAAACAAGGCTTTGAAAGGCGTTATATAAATTTACCACATAACTATTGATTGCTTCTCCTTCGGCTTGAGTATAAGTAAAATTAAAACTAAAAGAAGCATTTGTAATAGTTAAATTACTTGGAATATTTGTAAATGTAATTACAGGTGTAGTATAACAATAAAACTGTATCGGCACAGAAGCAGGAGATGAATCCCCAGCATTATCATAAACTACAATAGTAGCATTATAATATGTGCCATTTGTTAAAGTGTTAGCCGGTAAAATATGCTCATATTTAAATGTAGTTTGAGTTTGTTGATAAATTATAGTATTACTAGATTGCTCTCTAATAGTTAATTGGTTAGAAACAATTTGAGATGAGCCAGCTTGAACTGTGAATGTGAATGTTTGAGCCTGTGTGGCATCGAAACTAGCCATACTTAAAAGAGTAGGCCGAGTTAAACTCATTTATCTGACCTCCTTTAAGTTTGATAATATAGAGCAAAATCGATAGGAACTGTAGTAGGTGAACTTGCAAAAAATCGAATATATCCTGCAAAAGTTTCTACTGTAGCATCTAACGTGTCCCATTGAGTTTTTTCTTCATCCTTATTTGTAGAAGACCATTGGGGAATAATTAATGGATTTTGTGTGGTTGTCATATTTGGAATGGCAATTTGATTATAATATCCTCCGGTCATTGTTACCCAGTTAGTTGATAGAGTACCATTATATACAGTATTGTATGGAATGGTTGACCCTGATATGGAACTGCCATCAATAGTTAATGTGCCATCACTTTGAGTAATTTGTATACCACCGCTACCTGTAATTGTTACTGTACTATATCCATTGATAGTAGCATCTTGTCCATCATTACCTGCTGGTCCGGGTACGCCTTGAATACCCTGGATGCCCTGGATACCCTGAATGCCTTGTGGGCCTTTGATATTAACAGGGTCGGGATTTGGCAATCCACCATCGTTTGTCCATGAAATAACACCTTCGCTAGATACAGAGGGAATAAATGTAGTTCCATCGCCACCAGCACTAGAACTTCCAGGAATAAAGAACCACGCCTTAGACTGGTTTCCTTGTGGAACTACAACTTTAACCATCATATTAATAGTTGGTACTCCGCTTCCATAAGATTTAACAGAATGAGTTTCATTATTATATTGTATATTCCATGTATTATTAGAACCAGCAGATACAACTATTCCATCATATACTTGGGTTGTTTGTTTCATGAATAATTTAAATAAGTAAAGAATTCCACGGAGGATTTCTTTAGATGCTGCTTTATTTTCATTCTGCATAATTATCCTCCTTTAATAAAATAAGAGAGGCCGAAGCCTCTCTTATTAAACATGAACAATTTGCATAACATCGCCAATAAAGTTATTTTGTAAATATGCAACAAAACTTTCTCCGTCTGTAACATTAGACAAGTTAGGATTAAAGTTTTGAATAATAATTCCAGAATTTTCTTTCATAGTGCTTAATGTATTAATTAAGCCACCAATCAAATTACCAGGAGAGAAGTTACCCCAAGCCCATAGATTTTTAGTTATCTCTGCCGGTATAATTCCGTCACCAGAATTTACCACTCTAAGTTCTGGGCCATTTTCTCCCACAAGTGACATACCTCCAGAAGCAGACAAAGTACCAGAAGCATATCCATTAACTTTCTGAGATTGATAATTACCATCTGCTTTAACACCTGTAATTTGCCAATCTCCGCCTTCTTTTGTGTGGACAACAGTCCCTATTGGTAAATTTTTAGTTTGAGTATGGCCATTAACAATGCTTACTCTTACAATTCGTCCATTAGGCAATGTGGCGCTTTGCCCCCTGATAATACTATCAAGATACTCCCAATTATCTGTTGGTTGCATACTACTAATTATATCATCATAATAGTCATCAGCAGTCGGCCCTTGGTATCCTTGATTATATTCATTCTGAGCGGCTTGTAATTCTTTCATTGCATTGATATATTCATCAGCAAAAGACTTAAAATTATCCAGCCTTTCTTTCCAATTATCATTCTCTATATCAATGCCTAGTTGTTGCTCAATAAGAAGTCTATCTTGCTCTTTCTGATAATCATCAACAATTGAAGACCAAGCTTCTTTATATTTTTCCCAAGCCTCAATTTGATCATCAATATTAGAAATTGCTTCTTCTTTAAGTTTCTCTAAATTTTCTATTTCTTGACGTAACGCTTCTTCACGATTATACTCATCAAGTTCTTCTTGGGCAGCAGAAACCTCATCAATATCTTCAATATATTGGAAACGCCCATCTTTATAAACCATAACTTTCTTTTGACGAGCTTTTGCTAGAGCATCCATTTTCTTTTCTAAATCTAATTGACGATCAAGCTCATCATTTTGTTCTTCAAGGGCGTTTATTTTATCATCCCAATATTGCTCTTCAGCATTCTTTTGCTCTTCAAGCGCCGCAATTTCTTCTTCAATGTTTGATACCATATGATTAAACAAAGATTCATAGGCACTTTGTTGCTCTTGCAAAGATTCAATATTGGCTTGTAAAGATTCACTCCAAGCCTCTTCTGCTTCAGCCGCCTTTTCTTCGGCAATTTGACGGATATTTTCATAAACTTGCTCAATATTATCTTGATATTCCCACCAAAGTTCTTGTAATTCACGAATTTCAGCAGAATCTTCTGCATAGCCAAGTCCGCGAAGTTTGTCTGCATAAGCATGAATTACATTTTGAGCATTTTTGTAAATATCAATAATGGCCTGAGCATTTCCTTCTTGATCATTCTTATCAAGCAAAAATACTTTATGCTCTTCTTTTTCAAGATAGTCTTTAATTCCATCAAGAACACTAGAAACAGAGCCACTACCTCCACCACCACTGCCGCCAGTATCTATAGAAGTAGATACATTTACAGTTAATTTATTTCCTTCATTAATAGCTTCGATAAGCGCTTGCTCTGCTGCTATTGCTTGATTTAAGTTATCCTTAGCAGCAGACATTGCATCAGCAGTAGCCTTACTAGTATTTTGAAGAAAATTTTTAACAGCAGATTTATAATCTTGATTTGCAGCAACAGTAGCTAATCTTAAAGTTTCTCTTGAAGCATTCGCCATAGCTAATGCTACTTCATCACCAGACGCTGCTAACTCTAATAGAGTATCCGAAAGAATATAAGAATTTCCATTTGCTGTAGCTGTTGCAGAAGCTAATTCTGGATATTTGGCTATTAATTGAGCTAACGAAGCCGCTTCAACTTTAAGACCATTAGCTACTACATTAGCTACTCTATCTTGTTCAGCCATTTCGTCTCTAACTTGGCCTGAAGTAGATATCCATTCATCATAAGCGTCAATTAATTCTAGTGCAGAATCAGATAATTCTTCACCATTATCTTTTAATAACTTATAAGCCTCTACAACTTCGCTTAAACTTTCTATTTCTTTATTGTAGTTGCGGATTCTCTGGTCAATATAAGCCCCACTCAAATCTGCATCTTGAGCAGCTTTTATAGCAGAAGTCATGTTATTTAAAGAATCTATATAATATTTATTAGATTCTTCGGCTCCAACTTCAATGTCTTGTGATACTTGACGAATAGTGAACCCTAATTGTTTGAGTCCTTCCTTCATTAACTCAGTAGAACCCATAAATTCATCTTGCACACCTACTGCTTGAGCCAGCATTGTAACATAAAGTTTCTCACTATAACCAGCGTCTTGAATTATATTTACCGTTTCGCCGTTTAATTTTGTTTCATATCTGCTTCCAGTAGGAGTAGTTCTATTTTCGGTCGTTGTTTTCTGAGCAGCTTTAATTTGTTGTTCTTCAGCTAATTCAATTTGTTTTTTAAGCTCATCATTAAGCTTCGTTAATTCTTCTCTCTCAGCAATGATATCGTCTGTTCTATCATACCAAGGAATTGAATTAATTTCATCGAGCCGATCTTGATTAGTTTTTAATTCATTCTGAAGATTAGTTAAATTTTCAGTAGCTTCTTCTAATGTTGGATTAGCTTGTTTATAATATTGATATAGACTATACCCAGCTACTGCTATGCCAGCAATTAATCCAGCAATTGGGAAAGCCACAGAAGCCAATGTACCGAATGAAGCGGTTAAAGTAGTGACTCCAGTCACTACTTGAGCGATTGTGCCTATCATTCCAATTAATTTACTTGCAATAGTGCCAAAAATAACTGTCCCGCCAGTTAAAACACCTGTTAATAGCCCCCATTGAATAACAGTCGCTCCAGCTTCAGAATTTAATTTAGTTAACACATTGTTCGCTAAATCTAAAAGTGTACTGACCAATTCAGAATCTACAACAGTAGAAGATAGTTGTTGGAAAGTAGATTGAAGTTGTGCTACCTTAGCATCAAGAGATTCCATGTATCTTGAATTTTCTTCTGCTGCCGAACCGGCTGAATCTAAAGCAGTTGCAGTCGCTTCAATAACAGTGTCGAAATTGGACAAAATAGCTGCTAGGTTCTGCGTTTGGTTTGCCAGTATGTTAAGTTAGGTTGTCAATCTAACTAAAGGTATTTAACCTTTCTCATGGTTTTCCCATGAAGTTCAGACTATATCTTCGATATAAAAATATCGTCAAGGCACTTCCATTTAAGGGGTTTTCACCCACCCTTGACTTGGGCCGTACTTCTGTTGCTGGCTTGGTTACCCAGCTAATTGAATAGTCGTTGAGGGCAAGTCCGTTCTGGACGATTCCCTGCGGATTCCCCAATCTTTATACTTGATTACCATACCATGATGATTGGTCATGCCACTATAATATCCCTATTATAGTTTGGTACATAAAGCTCTAAGTAGGTTCCCGCATATCCGCCTTGAAGGAGCATCATTTCACCCGCTTGTTGATTTAAATAATAAGTTTGTTCATTTTTACTTAAAGTAGGCCAAATTTCAGCTACTTTCCCTAAAACATCATATAAGCTTAAAAGTTGATCTTGTTGATCATAAATTTCTATTTCATGCCGTTTATACCATTCACTTAATGCAGCACCAGTTGAAGAAGTTTCATCTATAATTTGGTTATATCGGCTTTGTACGGAAACAAGTCATTTTATTTATTGAAGTCGTTACTTTCAATGGGATAAACCCCTCATGCTTTCACATGAGTTTAGACTATTTCTTCACCCTTTAATATAAGGGGTCTATCATTTCGATTTAAGGGATTCTCACCCACCTCATAACGATTTAAGGCCCTACGGTTATTGCGGTTACGCCGCTTACACCTAGTCGTTTGACACACTCCTATTCGGAGCTTCGCGCCCAAACACCCATTATTACAGTACTTAGGCTTTTAACCATATACCATCCTTATCGTTTTTAACACTTTCGCACATTCACGCTTGCCAATTTTTCAAGGCTACGTTGTAGTGATAAGGCTTTAGGGATTACTGGGTTTAGATAGATACAAAAAGTACATATTACTATATACTTAGGGACTTATTTCCCCGTGAAACTTTACTTGCATTACGAACAATTTCTGTCCCTGCTGTTAATAAGCCAAGAACTTCTTCAAAACTATTCCCGCCAATAGATAACGCTGAAGATACATTGCCAATACTATTGGCCAAGTCTGCTGACGATACAGCAAAAGAATTTGATACTTCGTTAACACTATTGATTATATGAGTTGCTTTGTCAGCCTCAGTAGTATATTGAGTTAAAGAATCTCCAAAAGCGACAAGTTGTGATATGATAAAATCTGAACTCTCAGAAGCACTTACAGCCTCATCGCTTATGTTCTGGTACATCGCCGCAATCTGCCCTAATTGAGCAGCATCTTCATCATTGAACCCATTTTTTCTAAACTGAGTCGCGCTATCTAGCATTTCAGACGTTTACTTTAAATTAATCTTTATCGAAATAATCTATAATTCCATATTTTTCTTCATATTGCTTTTGTTCATATGTACGTTTATTTTCTGCTTTTTTATCTACCTTAGTACACATTATAACAATTGCTACAATAAACATAAAAATCCCTAAAAAACAAGGAGTTGGGTCAGCATTAGTAGCACTAGTTACTATTAAAATTATAGATGCAAAAAAGAAAATTCCTGCAATTTTAAACGCACGAATCAATATAAACATTGCAACTAAAATTATAATCAATGCAAAAATCATACTTATCATCTCCTTTTTTAAATTATATCATAAAATTAATTCAAAGTCAATCTATATTTTCATATAGAACCCGACTATTTCTTCACCCTTGGCTTTCGCCTATGGAGGGGCTGAACTTTTAGTCTGTTGACACAACCCTCATCAGGTCTTCGCAACCAAACAGCCATTGTAAAAGAACTTAGGCGTTTCCACCATATCCCATCCTATTCATTTTTAACAGTTTCCCACATTCACACTTGACCTTTTCTCATGTCTATGTTATAGTTGAATAGGCTCTTAGGCTTTACTGGATTTTGAACAGTTCTTGATGCTGGTTTACCATCCCAACACCCCGGCTCAGACACTTTGGTTTGCCGGTACGAGCAACAGCGTTGCCCATGCTAGATAATTTAGATACATATTTATCAAGTGCAGAACCAGACAAATCTGAGACCTTCTTAAATTCAGTCATTGCGGTATCTAATTCAAACACTTGTTCTACAATAGAAGCTATTATTTCAATACTTTGATTCATTATTAAATTGGCTTCTTGGAAAGTCAATCCCAAATCTTCAACATCTTGAGATAAGCCTCTAACATTACTTTGCGCATCTTTAGTATCAAAACTAATTTTGGTATTTTTTGCAGCGTTGTTTAATTGTTTTTGTATTCCACTCGTAATTAATTCAACATCAACTAAAATTGAATAATTACTATTTCTTGTTGCCATTTCTCACACTCCTTTATAGGGTTGATTTTGGCTTACCAAATTTCTTTGGTTTTATTTGACTATAAGCTATAAGTAGAGCTTCTGCTTCATCATCTTCGTTTTTCTTACTTTTTTCCTTTACCCAAAGTAATTCTAAATCAAATAATTTATTAGCTGTCTCGACAGCCTTCTTTTTTAATACTTCCCTATGAGTTCCTTGGCGAGTTCCATCATAAAGGCCAAGCCCAGAACGCCATTCGCTTGGAAGCAAAAAATGAATACCAATATTATAATGTGAGGCAAGGCAGAGTGCCATTCCCTGAACAGACCCTAATTTTAATATTGTAGTCTTTCCATCTTTCATTGGCACATCTTCCATATAAATTTTTTCAGGACGATATTTCTGAATAATTTTATCAAAAATTTTCCATTCCTTAAAAATTCTTTCTCGCCAGTCTTTGTCATTAAATTGTATCCTTCCAGATGCTATTCTTTTGCACCCATCAGATTCAAATATTGCCCAGCCCGAACTTGTAGTTGAGCCATCAATTCCCATTACTACCATTTATTTATCCCCAATGCCATTCCATGTGATTGAACATTTAGCCCAGCTTTATTAAATCCTTCTTTCATCCATTGCTTTATTTTTCTAACACCTACTTTACGTTCTAATACTTCCCAGGCATTCCTTTTTTGCGCCCAGGCTTGATCTTGAAATCTCACGCTATCTTTAGCGTAACCTTTTTCATAAATAGCGCCAGACAATCCTTGATAAATAATATCAGCAAGATAATCTCTGCTCGAAGCACCATCAAAAATAGAAGAATGTTGCCCATTAGAACCTATTGTGAGACTTTCTGGACTATATCTAAATTCCCCGTGCGCTTTATTCCCAGAAACACTAGTATCTGTATCCCAAGCCTCTTTAAACTCACCAGTTCTTTCATATTGTTTAGGAGTATATGCCTCATAAACCACTTGTCTAACAATTTCTCTATTTTCATTCCAAATTTTTTGAACAACATAATCAACTGCTATACGGATTTTCGGCATAAGCATGGCTTCTAATTGATTATTATTTAGAGCTTGATTTGCCATTTCCTTTTACCTTTTCTATAGACTGCTTCATTAATTCAGGAAGTTGTTTAGCAATTTGTGTCAATGCTCTTGCTGTAGATTCAGTATATTCTATTCCTTCATAAATTTGATTAAGATTCCGAATATTAGTCTTTACTTCATCTATTATACCACTTGCAAGTAAATCTTCGTGCCCAATTTCCTCAATTTTTTCTTTCCCAATATCTGTAGCATGATATAAAATACCAATATCAATATTTATTTGGCGTTCAGCCCATTCACTCATCATTTTAACGCCGTTAATAATTTGTTGAATTTGAGCATAGGTTAAATAAGGGTTCACATAAACATCAAAATTTTTTAAATATACTTTGTCAATTTTAGTAATTTCCTTCATTCCTTTTTCTCCTTTTTATGTTTTATCCACTACTTTTAATTTTTTCATAGCGGGAAGAACCTTTTCGTGCATAAACCCATCGCCACCAAGATTTTCATAATCTTCAAATAACTTCCAAAAAGCAAAGGAAGCCATTGAATCTATTGTTTGAGTTGGATTTTTTTCTATATCAGTGTAATAAAAATAACTTTGGAGCAACCTGTCCTGCAATTTATTTTTATCTCTTTCTTTAAGTTCTTCTTTTAATTCATCAAGTCCATCTTTAATAGACTGTTGTATTTCTTTCATTTCTTTCTGAGAATCTTTCAATTCATTAATTTGTTGTTGAAAATTTTGTTGAATTCCTCGACTCTGTTCTCTATATTCAGGATATTTCTTTACTTCTGCTAACACAAAAGCCAATTCTTCATCCTTTTTGGCCTCCGCCTCATGCTTTTGAATTAATATTTCTTTTCTTCCATCAAAAAATTTTTTTACTTGCTTATATATACCAAATGCAAAAAAGCAAGCTAAACATAGTACAATAATTTTACTAACAGTAATATCACCAAATATAGACAAAAATTGCTCTAATCCTACCACATCATTTCTCACCCTTCATATTTTTTAAGTCGCCATTTACCATTCTTCATTTTTGTGGCTTTTACATATAAAGGTACTTCATCAAAAGGATTTTGAATAACTTCCACATGATCTTCCATATCTACATATAAATATCCATGTTTTTCAAATCGCACCCAAAAATATCCTTCAGGCTTTGATTGATTTTTTAGCACTTTGCATTCACTTCCTTCTGATTTAAAAAGCCATTGAGATTTTTTATTACAATAATAAGCCCATGGGCAAATAGATTTTATAATTGTACATTGATTATTGTGCAAATAATTACACATATTTATCTCCTTGAAATAATTAAAAAATAGGGAAAGAAGCAATCTTCTTTCCCTATATAAATTAACCAGTTACAGTAACCAAAGCGTATGCAGGTTCAACTGTTTCAGTGTAGCCAGTGAGATTAACAGAAATAACACATTCACCAGCACTACTACCGGCAGTAATCTTACCAGTCGCATCTACTCGAGTGCCTCCAGTTGTATCTGCGGGAGAAGGTGCTACCGCAAAAGTGAACGCACTATTCGGCATACGTTGAGCAGGAATATTCCCACCAAATACAGCACGCACCATTAAAGTTTCAACGCCGCCAGAAGCTAGACTCACATCACCATTTTCAATCGCAATAGCGACTACATTTTCTTGCCAAACTGCACCAAAAATCTCTTCTGTCATAGTGGCATAATAAGGAGTATCTTCACACGTATCAGTAGAAGTTACAGCAAGAGCAGTACCAGTTAGAGGAACAGTAGCGGCAGAAGCGGCAGCAAGAGTTAAATCACCAGTACCATCAAACTGGAAGCGCGGAATATCAGTAATAAGGCGTCCAGACTTAGGAGAGCCAGTATCTACGGTAGTTCCGCTAGATCCAGCGGGGAAAAGGTCATTAAGAATAACCAGGTGAATAGTCTTAGGTACATATTGAGCATTAATCGTAATAGTACGGGCATTAGGGTTAGAATAGAAATATTTGACACAATAAGTTTGATTTTGAGTAGAACTAGGAATAGTCATGACATTCCCAGAATCCGTACTAACTGCACCAATCTTCCATTCACTATCACTAGGAAGCTTATACCAACCAATCATAGTACCATTAAAAGCGACGGGAGTTTCAGTCAATGTAACAGAGCCGCCACCAGCTCCTACCGTTAGAGATTCCTCTTTTAGTACAATACCTGTTTGAGTTGGATTAGTACCAGTGATATAACCAATATAATTAAGATCAAAGATACAATCAGTAATAGAAACAGCAAGCCCAGAATCATGGAAATACTTACCAAACAGCATATTACCAGGGCCACCACGAACTTCTTCTGCCGTGATGGAGAAATTAAATGTATTCTCGGTAAATGTTTTAGATACACCAAGCAAAGCGTTAGTATTTTCATCAAACATTAGGCCGATGCCAGGACCCGCCAGAAAGTTTTGAGAAATCATTAATATCCTCCTTTTTATTAATTATTTGTTGAGCAACTTCCCCATTACCGCCAGCTTGTTCATTAAATTTAGAAACAGATATAGTCTCACTATCATATTTGCTTTTCTTTTGCTTGTAAATCCATTTATCAAATTTATCATTTTTACCACAAATAGCAGCAATTGGATACATTGTAGTGTATTCTGTTTCTTCATAGACTTCTTGGAATAAAAGGGAATGCGCTCGATAAGACATTTCTAATTGTTCATGTTTTGTAATCCCAGTATGAGCAGTTATAATTGCCATTTTTCTTTCTAAAGATGGCGATTCTATATTCTTATTTTTTAAGGCGCGACCAGCCTCGATGTTTTGCTTAAATTCTGGGTTTACATATTCATCATCATAGCCAATAATGTTCTGATACAAAATAATTCTTTTTATTTCATCAAATTGCGATGAAGAAATCTTTATTCCTGTCTCGTTATCTACTATAAACGCCCGTTCTTTTTCATCTAAAATTATTGCAGGATAATTTAGTCCTAAACACAATTTTAAAATATTCAAAAGTTTTTGGCGATTAGCAGCAGATTGAGGAAGAATTATTTTATATAAAAATTTAAGATATGTCATTTGTATAATTTTAGGGTCGGGTATACTGTTTTTATCTATTTCTAATATATCCTTACTACTTAAAAAAAATTCACTATTTCTTAAAGAAATAGGATATATTTTAATTGATAAAGTTTTATTTAATACATAAGGCACTGGCTCATCGAATGGGAAATATAAGCGAGAAAGAATGTTGATATCAACTGACACAGCTTTCTTCCTCCCCAGTATCTCCAACATTGACACTCAAAAATAATTGATAGCCTGTAAACGTTTTTGAATTACCAATAATACTTCTGCCTAAATCGTATCTCGACATATCATCAAAAAATGTCAATTTACCAACCCCGCCGACATATACACCATTCAATAATGCTAACAATCTATTAACAAATAAATCAGCCCTAGATACGGGAACTCCATTATATTCTACCAGACTCATTTTTGGCCCATATAAAATATCAAAAGCATATACTGTAGGGGCGAGATATAAATTACTTGCGTGAATATAATAATTATATATCTTCATAATAGTTTTAGATTCTGGAATAGCATCATCAACTATATTAGTAAAAAATATATTATAAGGTTCTTGCGGGCCTTCTTTCCATAACAAATCCATTTTTTGAGAAAATGTCAGATCAGGTTGACTTAAAGCATCATATCCATTATACGCCAACAATTTCCATAAAATCTGTTCCTCTTGTGCCAAGTAAGTTAATATATTATAAGGAATTTGCGGTAAGCGCGACATTGAATTATACATCTTATCACCGCCTTCATCCGAACATACTCACTACATTAAGAGTAAATTGTTGTGTAGTTTGAAAACTTGGCGAAGTATTTTGAACGGTTATATACAAAATTTGTGGATCAAGTGCAATAGCATTTGCCTTAATTATATATTGACTTCCTGATTGAAGTATGGTAAGATATTGATTAGATAAAATTATTTCATTTGCAGAAAGACTTATTTGTATATTATCAGGAATAACCAATGTGCTACCATATACAACGTCTATAGAAAAATCAATCGCATCATATTGACGTATTTTATCAAAATTTGGATTTAAATATATTAGCGGTTGTATATTTTCATCTTCGACAATAACAATACTAATGGTATCCATAACTGCTATGTTTCCCTGAAGAACAGCACCTATTATAACATTATCTCCTATATTCCCTGTAACTTGATATTCACCTTGATTATTAATTTTAACAGAAGAAGAAGAACTTTGCCATACCACATTTCTTTCTACTTCTTGCCCGTTCAATGCAACTATAGCAGTTAAAATTCCTTGAGATCCAATAAGCAAATCCATATCACTTGCATTTATTTGGATAGTATAATTATATTCTCCATTATAAGCAAGTCCATTCACTATATCATCTTTATCGTGCAATTCATCAAGATAAAGATCCAAATAAAGAAGGGTTGGAGTTTGGTTTTGTAAATCTTGCCATATAGCATTCTGATAAGCTAATAATTTAAAAGGCCGCCCATTAAACATATATCTTGTGTTCAACTTAAATAATCGAAGCGTATCAGCATTTCCTTGCACCATAACAGTCGCATGGTTATTTGGTGTAATAATATAACTAGATACTTGTTGGCTTGGCGAAGTCATATCATAATCAATCACACAAGGAATTGAAAATATTGACCCATTTTCAGGATCTACGATTTTCATAATATTGTTGCAACGACGTACAGCAAGGGCTTTTTCAAGTCCATCATACTTATTGTAAAAATAACTGATATGATAGTTATCATCAAAAATATAATATAGCCCTTGTACTGTTTCATGATCAATATCTCTAAACATAAGTTGAGTAAAATCATGCCCATTTTTTACACCACTTGAAGTTGTGCCAACAATGTAATCAAGCCATACATCGATATTGTGATATATAGAAGAGCCAATAGCGTCTTGTTCTTGAACAGTATACTTTGCTGAAGTGCAATCAAAAAGCCCATCAATAGCTGCTTGTTGCAAATCTTTAAAGTAATCATTTGGATTTTGAAGGTACCCACTATTTAATGAGTTCTCGAAATAAGGAAGCATATTTATTCCTCCTTATCTAAAATATCAATAATATGAAACACCATTCTTTTTACAGTCTCATGAGAAGCACTATCGCCTAAATAATACAACCCTCTAATTCCACAGGCAATCTCTTCATTTCCGTACCCTGTATACCATACTGATAATCTATCAAGATAATTTTGATAAGTATTAACATCAATTCCAGAATTTTCTTCTTTTATTTTCTCATATTGAATCAAAATATTAAAAATACCATCTATTTTTTCTTTTTTGGTCATAATTTATACCTCAATTTATTCATAGACTGATATTATCAATATTTTGTAATTGATAATTTGTAATTTTTTGTTCAACTTTTTCTCTAAGCCCATCAAGGTAAGTTGACTTTTCTTTAAGGTTCTGAGCGGCGCTATGAGATTTGAAAGAGCCAGAAGATTGAAGTAGTGCATTGATTTTACGGCTATCTTGGGTTTCTTTCTTAAACCATTCAAGAATCCAAAGGTCAGCCAAAATACTAATCTCGGCATTTGTAAGTTCATTACTAAATTGGCGAGTTTCCGCAGTATATTCTAAAGATTGATTGCATCTAAAAAAATTAGGGATAGCTGCTATAAGTAGGCTATCGCAATATGCTAAGAATTTAGTTTGACTTTGATTATACAACTTTATTAATTTATAATCATCGATAAGAGTTAAAGCCAAATCAATAATTTCATCAAATGAGGTGGGCATATTATCCCTCCTTCATATCTTCATCTGCAATAGGAGCAATCTCAATCAATTTTTTACCTGAAAGTTGACCAATTTGTAAAAGAATATTAGCGTCTACATCTTCACCATTTAATTTCTTATTTTCAATCATATCAACAATAATTTGCTTCTGAGCTTTGTTAGCATTTTTATAAACTTCAGCAACATAAGAAGGTTCTTTAGTTAATAATTCTTTCATTTGCTTATTACTAAGTAAATCTACATAAACATCTTCTAGTTCACAATCTTTAACAAAATCAGCATCAAGAATATATACTTTACCATCACGAACAGATTGAGGCATATTATTTACAATCATCCTAGCTTCTCTTTCAATAAATCGACGAGTTCCAAATTGTTCATCAATTGTATAATAAGAACTACCCTTCAAAACAAATTTGCCTTTAGTCATGTTTACAAAAGTAATATATTTTTCTTCTTTTTTAGATTCTTGTTTGCCCCCAATACCTCCCATCGCCATCATTTGCATAAGGGTTTCCATTTGAGCCTTCATTTGGTCAAATTCAGATTTAGAAATTGTCACCGTTTCTTGGTTTTGAGAAGTTTTAGTTTCAAGAGTTTCAATTTTAGTTTCCTGTTCTACAGAAGAACCTTCTACTTTTTCGGGTTTCTTGTAAGCCATTTTATTTTCTCCTTTTATATCCTTTTATGTCTATCAAAAATATAAATATCCTACAACATAAATAATTTAACTATGGCAATAGTTAAAAAGGAGGCTCATCCCTGTCTTTATGTTGTAGGATTTATATCAAATTAAATGTCAAATAATTAAATTAATTAACCAGTAATCTTATACATACCAGCAAAGGCAGCAGAAGCGAATACCGCATCCCAATCTTTGCGGAAGGTATAGTTAGAAGTCAGGTCAGCATTATCATAGAACTGATTAGAGTTCGTGAGAGTATTAGAAACAACCGTCTTAACTACCTTATCCATAGCGGGGCTGATAACATATACAGTATCGGGATCCATGGCTAGGCTGAAATTAGTATAGTCACCAGTAGCAACTTGAGGTAGCTGGATTAGAGTATAGCCGTAGAAATTCTTTAGAATACTGATAGAACCATCCAGACCATCAACATTGATACGAGCGCCAATAGCACTATCAGGAACTACCTGAGCTAAAGCACTAGCAGTACCCATAATAACAGGCCGAGAACCATAGTTGTAAGCCTGAACAGTTTCAGCTAGATTAATTAGGGTTTGAGTATTGAAAGCACCTTGTATAGATAGGGCAGCAGGATAAGTACCTTGAGCCATACCAGTAGTTAGAGCAGACATAATGTCCTTAGTCATTTCAGTTTCGACAGACATTACAACTAGCCGCACGAAATCAGCCAGGTCTTGCTTACCAGATAGGACACTGAACATATCAGCATAAACAGTTACAATATGTTCCTTGGGAGTAACGATTAGATCACCAGAAGCCTTTAGTTGGCGATGAGTGGTGCGTTCGCCGTGGGCGCCCAAACTTACGGTATATAGAGTACGAGGCTTAATAGTATAATGTACAATATCGCCATAAGACACGAACTTTAGGTCAGTGAATGCACCAATAGAGGGGTTGATGGTTAGAGGTAGAACAGAGTTAATGGTAGCATCGATAACTGCCATTGCGGCCCACTTAACATTGGGGTTGGCGCACCAAGAAGAAATGTTATCGGCAGTACGCTTAACGCCAGAACGAGCTTCTACTTCAGCAAAGAAAGCATCAGAAATCTTCTTGGACTTTTCATCATAAGAAACATTAGTATCATAAGCAAATAGCTTTAGGCCATCTCTCATTTCACGAGTTTGAACATAATAATCTTGGAATGCAGTAATAAAATCACTGGTCTTGGCGTTGCCAGCGCAAAAAGTCACAATTTCGTTAGAAATATTAGGCATATTCTTATATCTCCTTTACAATAAAATCTTCTAATTAGTTACGCATGCACTTTAGTACATAAGAAGTAACCAGTTCTTGACCACAATCAATATGATGGGTACCAAGTAGAGCAAAATAAGTTCCCTGAGCAGGAGCAGCTTGAGCAATAACTAGTTTGCCAGAAGCATTAACACTAGCAAACGTATAAGTGGGTTGGTCAGTAGGAGTGGAACCCGCAGCAAAAGCAGCACCAGTTACTTCAATAACGTCCACACCAGGAACTAGATAGGCTAGAGAAATAGGTTGACCGGCCTCATTATAGAAATAACGAGGGTCATTAAATACATGAGCATCTAGGCCAGTGTAAGTACCAGGAATAGGAGTTTTAACAATCCACAGACCCGTAGCATTAGCAGCAGGAACGGAAACAGAATATTGGAAACCAGTTACACGACCAGTAGCAGTTTGAGTAGAAGTGGTAATATTACCAACACTCATTAGAGTACCATTATCTACATTAGTTTCAGAAATACCAGCAATATTATAAGCATCCACGTCCCATGCGGCGCAGTGCATTAGATTCACAACAGCGTGAGTATTAGGCATAATTTATTTATCTCCTTTACATTATATTTTATAGGCGGCCCCAAACAGAGCCAGATTGATTACGTTTGTTATTAATAGGCGCGGAAAACGAAAGAATGTCAGATTGCTTCTTTGCAGACTTCTTTCCAGCTTCAAAACCAATGGCCTTAACCTTATTGCTCCAAGCATCAATTTGAGCAAATTCGCAAGCCATACCTTCATCACGAAGAGCCTTAAATTGTTCATCATTCATAAAGTCCTTGACTTCATTCATGACAGATTCAACGGCGCAAGCTTTGTCCTTTTCCATACAAGTCTTCTTGAACTCACGAAGGTCGGCTAGTTCAGCCTCCATATCCTTCATGCAAGTAT
>ERZ1643251.1291-NODE-1291-length-29196-cov-7.196012_pt1 | contig 29196 bp, 21 predicted proteins | sample MGYA00579261_ERZ1643251 | MGnify/ENA primary metagenome ERZ1643251 (study PRJEB29033, sample SAMEA4952267) | chicken gut metagenome | biome: Broiler Chicken; feature: Gastrointestinal Tract; material: Caecum | place: Ireland | collected 2018 | study: Broiler... | reverse complement strand
ACTTATTAAGTCCAGATGGAATTGAAATTAGAATAAATAGAAGTATACAAGTTGAAGGAACCTACGGACAAATTAAGCAAAATATGAATTATACAAGATTTAGAAGACGTGGCATAGATAGTGTTGAATGTGAATTTATGTTAGAATGCTTAGGAGTTAATATACGAAAACTGTTCAAATTTTTAGATGACCCAAAATCAATTAAAAAAAGTTATTGGGATAGGTCGTTAGATTTACAAAAAGAATCCCTTCCAGATGTAAAGCCAAAAGAAAAGAAGATGTATAGAAAATAAATTATCTATTTTCTAACATCCCCTTTTTATTTGACAATTATACTAACTATTTTATTAGGAACATAAATAAATTTAACTATTTCTTTACCATCAATATATTTTTTTATATTTTCTAAAGAAAGAGTTTTTTCTTTAACAGATTCTTCATCGTCATTAATAGAAACTTCAACATCTCCTCTTAATTTTCCATTTATTTGTACACCTAACTTTTTACTTTCCTCTTTAATTAAATTTTCATCATATGTTGGCCATTTACTTAAACAAAGTTGTTCACCTAAATTATATTGTTCATTTAATTCTTCAGTAATATGTGGTGCGATTGGATTTAACAATTGAAGAAATAAGCGATATTCATCTTTACTAATGCCACTTTCATATTTTTCATATTCGTTTAACATAATCATTAATGATGAAACTGCTGTATTAAATTTTAAAGATGATAAATCTTCTGTAACTTTTTTAATTGTTTTGTTTACTAAAGCTACATTTTTATAACCACTTTCATTATTTAATTTTTCGCCAATTTTAATAATTCGATCAATAAATCTTTTACATCCTCTTAATGATTCAACACTCCATGCAGCATCAGATTGATAATCCCCCATAAACATTTCGTAAACCCGAAGTGTATCAGCTCCGTATTCTTTAACAATATCATCAGGATTAATAACATTTCCTTTTGACTTACTCATTTTTTCATTATTTGAACCTAATACCATACCGTGACTAACGCGAATATCAATCATTTCTTTATTAGGAACTAATCCAATATTATATAAAAATTGAACCCAAAATCTAGCATATAATAAATGTCTTGCAGTATGTTCCATTCCACCATCATACCAATTAACCTTATTCCAATATTTCATGGCATCCATGCTAGCAAATTCTTGATCATTATGTGGATCCATAAATCTTAGGAAATACCAACTTGATCCAGCCCAGTTTGGCATAGTATCTGTTTCTCTTTTTGCTGGCGCACCACATTTTGGACAAGTAGTATTAACCCAATCAGTAATTTTAGCAAGTGGACTTTCGCCATTATCGGTCGGTTCATATTCAGCTACATCAGGAAGTAGTAATGGTAAATCTTTTTCATCCATTGGAACCCATCCACAATGTTCACAATAAATCATAGGAATTGGTTCTCCCCAGAATCTTTGACGCGAAAAAATCCAATCACGCATTTTATAATTATTAACTCTTCTTGCTATTCCAAGTTTTTCTAATTTTTCAGTTATTTTTTCTTTAGCTTCTTCAACTGTCATACCATTAAATTCTTCACTATTAATAAGTGTACATCCTTTATTTAAATAATCTTGTTTTTCAAAAGCATGATTACTTATATCTCCGCCACTTATTACTTCAATCATATCCAAATTATGAGCTTTTGCATATTCAAAATCTCTTTGATCATGAGCAGGAACTGCCATAACTGCTCCAGTTCCATAATCACCTAAAACAAAATCACCTAAGAAAATAGGAACTTCTTTTCCATTAATTGGATTAATTGCTTTAATGCCTTTAACTATACAACCAGTTTTATCTTTATTTAAATCTGTTCTAGCTAAAGCAGATTTTTTTGCAGTTTGGGCAATATATTTTTCTACTTCTTCTTTATTTTCAACACGAGGCATTAATTCTTTAATTAATTTACCATCCGGCGCAATTACAAAGAAAGTAATTCCATATACAGTTTCAATGCAAGTTGTAAAAATAGAGAATTTCCCACCACCAACGATATTTACATCCATCTCAACGCCTGTTGATTTACCAATCCAATTTATTTGTCCTAATTTTACTTTTTCAGCAAAATGTGTATCATCTAAACCTTTTAATAAATCTTCTGCATAACTTGCCATTTTTAACATCCATTGAGATTTTTCTTTTTGAACAACTTCAGTTCCACAACGCTCACAAACTCCACCTGCAGCATCTTCATTTGATAATACAGTTTTACAATTTGGACACCAATTTACAGGCATTGTTGCCTTATAAGCCATACCATGTTTATAAAATTGCAAAAATTGCCATTGCGTCCATTTATAATATTTTGGATCAGTTGTCGAAAATTCACGGTCCCAATCAAACGAAAAACCTAAAGTTTGCATCTGTTGTTTATAAGTTTTTATATTTTCTTTAACAGCATCTTTTGGATGAATATGATTTTTAATTGCGTATTGTTCAGCAGGAGCTCCAAATGCATCCCAACCCATTGGAAATAAAACGTTATATCCTTGCATTCTTTTCATTCTAGCCATTGCATCAGTTGCAATATAAACTCTTGCGTGTCCAACATGTAATCCTGCTCCACTAGGATAAGGAAACTCTACTAAAATATAATAAGGCTTTTTACTTGTATCATTATTAATAGCTTTAAAAACTTCTTCATCTTTCCATTTTTTTTGCCATTTTTTTTCAATTTCTAACATATTCATTTTCTTTCATTCCTTTCTTTTTGATATCCTTTATTTACTAAATGTCTACCATATATTTCAAATAGTGAATATATTAAAGCAACTAATAAGACAAAACCTATTAAAAATTGCCATCCAAATTTCACTGGTAGTATTGAAATAAATGTTCCAACAAAAGCAATTATAAAAGCATCTATAATACTTATCCACAAAATCATTTTTCTTATTTTTAATTTCTTTTCAATTAAATTAAATTTATTTACTAAATATTTTACTTCCCCAATCATTTTTTTATTTTTAAATTTCCAGAGGTTAATAAAATAGATAACAACAAAAATAATTAAAAAGAAAACTAACATTAAAAAACAATTAAATAAAATTTCTTTTAATTCCATAATAACCTTCTTTCTAAATAAAAAAGGCAATACCCAAAGGACGAATCATTCGTGGTACCACCTTATTTTCTTCTCTTTTTGATAAAGGAGATTCTCCTATAAGCATCCAAAAGCAAGTTCATAAATTCTTTTTGATAAGTTCCACCAATTCTTATCTCTCTCTAAAAAAGAAATTTTATTACTACTCTTTTTTCTTCGCTTTATAAGTATTATAAAAACATTTTTAATTTTTTTCAAGCTAAAATTCTAAAGGTTTATTATATTAATGTCTAAACTTTATTTATTAGATAACCATATTTTTGAAATGAAAAATCGTTTATATGAGTCTCCAACTGGTATTGCTAATGCAGAGATTGTATCATATTGAGTTAAACAAAATCCTTGATCCATAATTTTATTATTAATAATAAATTTTTGTATAGGTTCAAAATTTACATATACTTGCTCTTGTAAACCAGAAGATTGAGATTCAAAATCATAAGTTATGGTATTAACATTTTCTAGTGTTTTTAAAGAATAAAGTTTAAATGAATTAGGTAAACTTGAACCTAATAAACCAGCACTACCATCAATATAACTACCAGATTCTATTTGAAAATATAAATATTTATAATTTTCAGTATTAAAATTTTTATCGGTACACAAGTATTCCCAATCATATGATTGCATACCTTCATTATAAGCTAAACTTATTGCACTTGAAACATCAATTGTTCCTTTAACACCGCCAGTAATACCATAGAAACTAGCAGCATTATTTCCTACTTCAAAAAGTACTAAATCTTCTATTTTTTTAAAATATACAGTACATTTTGTTTTAGATGATGTTAAATTTAAAATTTTTATTGCCCATGTTTCATCATCAAATTCCATGCTTGCACCATTTGTGCAACTACTATTTTCTTGATCAAATGCATAATTTTCACCTTTTTGAGGCATTGTTTTTGATATATTTCCATCTACATAAAAAGCAAAATATAAATCACCTTGTTCCTGGACATTTCCATTTATGATATTAAAGTTTTCTCTTATTTCAAATGAAGCAAATGAAGTATATAAAAATACTCCAGTTATTAACAAAATACATGCAATTGTAAAAAATATTATTCCTATTTTTTGTGGATTTTTTTTCTTATACTTTTTTAAATTATTCATAATTATCTCACACTCTTAATTATTTACTTATATATAAGTAAATTTTATCACACTAAAATTATAAATACAATGCTAATTCAAAAAAGCAATTTATAATTTACACCCACTTAACAATCTAAGGATTTAATCTATTTGGTCCACGAAATAAAAATTCTGTTTCTTTTATTGAAGGTAAACCAAGTAAAAGCATTGTTAATCTATCAACACCTATAGCAAAACCACCATGAGGAGGGCAACCATATTTAAAGAATTCTAAATAAAATTTAACATCGTCTCCCAAACCTTTTTCTTTAGCATTTTTAACAATTTCTTCATATCGATGTTCCCTTTGAGCACCAGTTGTAATTTCTGTTCCCCGCCAAATAAGATCATACCCTTGTAATTCACCGTTTTCATCACGCATATGATAAAATGCTCTTTTAGTAGCGGCAAAACCAGTAATAAAAATAAATTCATGACCATACTCTTCTAAAGTATATTGACTAGTTAATTTTTCAGCTTCGGCATTTAAGTCACCAATGTCTTCTTCGGGTATTTGATAATTATACCGTTTATTTAATTCTTGATATAAGTCTTGTAATTTTATTCTTGGAAACGGTTTTGTTGGAATAATAACTTCTTTATTAAAAACTTCTTTTATTTTTTCACCATATAGTTCTTTTACCTTTGTTAAACCAGCTATTAATAAATCTTCTTCCATATTCATTACATCTTCATATGAATCAATGTAACTAAATTCTAAGTCAAATGAAGTAAATTCGGTTGCATGTCTATAAGTGTTTGAATTTTCGGCTCTAAAAGCTGGTGCTACTTCAAAGATTTTTGAAAGCCCTGCTGCCATAGCCATTTGTTTATAAAATTGTGGTGATTGAGCTAAATATGCCTTTCGATCAAAATATTTTACTTCAAAAACTTCACTACCACTTTCACTAGCTGCGCCAATTAATTTTGGTGTATGAATTTCTGTAAAATCATTTTCATAAAGAAATGCACGCATTCCCATTACCATAGTAGATTCAATTTGTCTAACTAACATATTTTTTTCATTTCTTAAATCTAACCACCGATAATCAAGTCTAGTATCAACGTTAACACCTTCCAAATTATTATAATCATATGGTAAAGTATCAGCCAAGCTAGTAATTTCAATACTTTCTGGAATAATTTCCATTTGCCCTAGTTTAACAGCTTCATTAAAAATTAATTTACCTTTTACTTTTACAGTACTATCAACGGTAATATTATTCATTATTTTTAATAATTCTTCATTTTTTTCATCAGATTTTTCAATAGTCATTTGAATCTTTCCAGTACTATCTTTTAAAATAACAAACATTACCCACTTTTTATCTCTTATTGAATCAACAAAACCACTAAAAGTAATTTCTTTATCTAAGTATTCTTTTAAATCTTTAACATAAATTTTTTCCATTTTTACCCTTCTTTCTATATAAAAAGATTCTATAAATATAAGGACGACCTTTAGGCCGCGGTGCCACCTTATTTCATAGAATCTATGCTCTTTTTCTCGTAACGTGAGAAAACGAATATTTTATCTTTGGTATCTTCTTTTTAATAAGCTATTTGTTTTCACCAACCACAAATTCTCTAAAAAGCTTAATTTAAAAATACTGTTCCAATCAATATTTATATTGCTTATTTTAATAACATTTTTAATATTTGTCAATTTCTATATTTCAGAAACATACTCTAAAAGACGTATAAACATTTTGATAAATTTAGGATCTAAGCCTTTTGCTTTTAATTTTCTAATAGCAATTCTTTTATGTTTAATATCTAAATTTCCAAAAATAATATTACCAAGCATTTCTTTTAATTCCGTTTTAATTTGTAAATCACTTATAATTGAATCAATATCTTCATTAATAAGTCTAACGGCATCTATTTCAATATCCTTACCTTTACAATTTATGGATAATTGACTTGTTGTTTTAACATTTTTAACAATTACAATAAAGTCAGCATCTTCGACATAACTTGTTGCTTCATAAATATTTTTATCTAAATAAACAACAACTTCATCGGCTTTTCTAGTATTTCTAAAGCGAATTTTATAATCTCTATAATCAGGTATTATACCACTTTTTCCTTCTAAAGGTCTAATAATAACAGTAAAATTGTTTTGCAAATAATTATAATCAATTGCTGTTTTTATAAAATAGCCTTGTTCATTTAACCTTGTAACGCCATCATCTTCGTATAATGTATAAATATTACTTTTTCCTGGAAAAATATGTATTTCCATTTGTTTAGGAGCATTAGTCACATTTTTATTTTCTTCTAAGTCTGCTAATGGAATAATTGAACCAGATTTTGCAAAAACCGGATAATCTTCATCTTTATAAAAAGCAACGTAATGCTTATCGCCAGGAAATTTTTTACCTGTTTTAAAATCATACCACATTCCAGCAGGTAAATATAATCTAGCAACAGTTCGATTCATTATTAAATCTTTTTTTTCAGTAATTGGCGCTACTAAAAGTTCTGTTCCAAAATAGTATTCATTTTTATATTCAGGTTCATCATAAATTGCCGGATTAATATAATAAAGTGGTTCAATAATTGGCAAACCTGTTTCATGGTATTTATTTGCTTCAGTATACAAATAAGGTATTAAACGATGTCTTAATTGACAATAATCTTGAACTATTTTTAAAGTTTTAACATCCCATCGCCAAGGTTCCCTTTTATAATATTTTCCACCCTTTGAAGAAAGTCTAAAAATAGGACTAAAACAAGCTAATTCAATATATCTAATATATAATAAAGCTTCTTCCATTCCATATTCATAGCCGCCTATATCATGGCTCCACCAAGTAATTCCTTTATTAGAAGCCATAGAATTAAAGTAAGGTAGTGTTTTTAATGTATCCCAAGAAACTAATGTTTTGCCACTGTAAAGTGCTGGATAACGATGCGACGCTACTAAACCATTTCGAGCTAAAATCAATCCTCTTTTATCATTCGATTTTTTATAATTTTCATAATGATATCTTGTTAAAGCTCTTAAAGTATATAAATCTTGATAATTACTATAATCTAAAAAGAAAAAATCAACACCTTGTTCTTCTAAAGGCTTAATTAAACTATGAAAATAACTATTTAAAATAAATTTATCAAAAACATTAAACGGAATTGTACTTTTATCAGTTAATCCCATATTTCTTGCAATTTCTTCATAATGATCTTCATGAGGCATTATTCCTTCTTTTGGATCAATTGTTAATCCTAATCTTACTCCTCTTTCATGCAAATATTTAGTTAAATAATTAGGATCAGAAAGCAAATTACGATTAAAAGTATAACCAGTTTTATATTTTGTTAAATCTTTTGCATCTTTTAAATGCCAAAATTCACTTAATAAAATAATTGATAATGGAATATTATAACGATTAAAATTAGTAATTAAATCAGCTAAGTCATTAAAGTTATAAATTTCACTTTTATTCCACCAAATTCCTAAAGCATAACGAGGAATTAATTCAGGATATCCTGTTAATGTGAAATAATCTTTTAAACATAATCCAAAATCTCTTCTGTATAAAAAAACATATAAATCAGTACGTGGCCGATTATTTAAAATCAAAAAGCCATCTTCATTTAAAATCATACTATCACTGTCATCTAATGAAACAAAACCATCTACAGAATATAAGCCTTTTTGATAATCTGGCTTAGATAATAGAATTCCTTTGCCTGAAGTCTTAAAATTTCTAACCTCTTTATTTTTAGGGTACCAAGATTTATCAGTATTTAAAAGCATTATTTCTATATTTAAAGATTCAAAAGGCTTTTCTTTTTGATATTTTAACATAAAATATTTAGTTGTTATTTCTAAATATCGATCATCTTGAACAACTTTAAATGCTGGAACAGGAAAATTTCGATTAATAACTTGCTCAGTTAATTCATCAAAAAAAAGTCCATCTTTACTAAATTCTAATCTTACAAGTCGTTCAGTCAATACTGTAATACGATAATGTTGTCCTTGAAAAATAGCTTCCTTTTTACTTTTGGCATTTTGATAATTTACTTTAAAATGTTGGTCCATTTGATTAAACATATTTTCACCCCTATTTTAATTTAATAAAATTATATCACAATAACTAATTAACGAACAAGAAAGTATGCAAGAAAAAATCCTAAAATAATGCATGCTAAAATAATATATGATCCTCTTAAAAAACCATTTTTATAATATTCAGAATTAGGCTCTTTTTTTTCTAAAACTAACGATGCTGGCATTTCAAATTTAATATTATTTTCTTCATAATATTCTTTCAAAAAATCTTTTCCTGTCCCAATTTTATAATAATTAAGCATGAACGGATATTGATATTGAAAAAATAATGCATCTTTTGATATATCTTTTGGTAAACCTTCTAGTAATTTTGTAGCCAAAATAATGTTTTTATTATTTTTTAAATTTGGCTTTCCTAAGTCATGTCTTAAAGAAAAATCAGTAGCGTATTTTAAAATTAACCCTTCTGTTAAATCATTTGAAAATTGTTTATTATTTTCATTTGTTTCATTTTCTAATTTTGGCGTTATTATATAACGAAATATTTCTTTGACTAAAATATCCTTTTTTATTTTTATGTTCATTTCTTCATTTGTTAAACCAATTAAGTCTTCCTTATCAATAAAGATGTGGACTAAGTTATCACTTATATCGGTGTTACTAACAGAATCTAAAACAACAAAATCTTTAGTTAATAAATCTCTTAATCTTAATTCATTTTCTAATCCTAAACTATCTTGATAATCTCTTAAAATATGTATAATTATTTGTTTTGCAAATTTATTAAGTTCGTTTAACAGCTCTTCTCTTGTCATATTTGCTTCTCTACTTTCTAGTTTTATTATATAATATGATTAATCTATTTTCTAGTAGGAGATGTAAAATATGTTTAATTACTCTTTAGATAACAAACGTTATCACACTTTAAATTATTTTTATAAAAAAAAATTTGGTAAAAAAACTTTTAAAGTAAGTTTAAATGCTGGTTTTTCTTGTCCAAATTATAAAACTGGCGGATGTATTTTTTGTAGTCATCAAAGTGGAGATTTTGCTGGCAATCCAAATGATGATTTAATTACACAGTTTAATGAAATCAAAAAAATTATGGAGAGAAAATGGCCTAATAGTTATTATATTGGTTATTTTCAAGCTGGTACAAACACTTTTGCTCCTTTGAATGTTTTAAAAGAAAAATATGAGACTATTTTAAATATTCCTAATGTTGTAGGTATTTCTATCGCAACTAGAAGTGACGCGATTAAAGAAGATGTAATGGATTATTTAGAAGAATTAAATAAAAAAACATTTTTAACGATTGAATTAGGTCTTCAATCTATTCATGCAAAAACATTAAATTTTATAAATCGAGGTCATACACTAGAAAATTTTATCGAATGTGTAAAAGAGTTAAAAAAAAGAAATATTAATGTTGTTGTCCACATTATAAATGGTTTACCTGGTGAAACAAAAGAAGATATGATTGAAACAGTTAAACTTTTAAATTCTTTAAATATTGATGGTATTAAAATTCATATGTTACATATTTTAAAAGATACTTTTTTAGAAAATTATTATTACAAGAATAACTTTCATGTTTTAACAAAAAACGAATATATTGATATTGTATGTGAGCAATTAAGATATTTAAATCCTAAAATTGTTATTCACCGGATAACTGGTGACCCTAAACGTGAAGATTTAATTGAACCAACTTGGCTTTTAAAAAAATTTTGTGTTTTAAATGATATTGATAAAGAGATGAAAAAAAGAGATATTTATCAGGGAAATTTAACTTAATATCTCTATTTTTGTGATTTGAAAACCTTTTAAATAACTTTCTAATGAAGCTTCTTCACTAATTGTTTTTTTTAAATAATTTTGATACTTTTTTGAAAAACTTTCAAATGCTTTTTCAATGGTTGAGCCTCTTAAACTGTCACAGTATTCATTAACACATATTTTTTTTATGTTCATAATATTATTTTCTTTTAGGTAAGTTAAAAAATCTTGGCTATTAACATTTATATTTAAATCATTAACGCTTTCTAGACCATAACTTGGTTTAATATTCATTATTAAAAGACAAATCATAATAAATCCTGTTAAAAAAACATATTTTCTCATAGTACTTCACCTAATATTAATATGTTATTTTTATAAAAAAAAAGAATGGTATTTTTTACCATTTATTTATTTTATATCCATCTTTTTCTAATTGCTCTTTTTGATATTTAAAATTTTTATTTCGATAAGATATTTTAACAATTTTACCCTCTTTACGTTCGTTATTAGCTTTTCTATATATTTCTTCATTATGTTCTTTAATAATATAAGCAATCTTTTCTTGATTATTAGGAATAATAAATCCTCGTTCTTTTAATAGTAAAATTAATCTTTCAAATCCTACTGAGAATCCAACAGCTGGTACTGAAATGTTTGCATATTTTTCAACCATTTTATCATAACGGCCTCCACCACCTATGGATGAAGCTAAATCTTCTACTGTTATTTCAAATATTGGTCCAGTATAATAACTCATTCCTCTTACTAAAGTTGGATCAAAAGATAAATTCGCATTTGTTAGATTAGTTACAGTTTTAATTATTTCTTGCAAATTATTGACAATATCTTCATCCATATTGAATTCTTGACAAAAATTACATATATCACTTTTATCTTTTGCAAATAAATCTAGGTAATTTTCTACTTTTTCTTTATCATAATTATTGTTTAAAAGTTCTTCTTTAACTCCTTCAAACCCTATTTTATCTAATTTATCTAAAGATATTAAAATATCGTCAGTTTTTTCCATTGGTAATAACGAATACTCGATCATTTTAGTAAGTATGCGACGATCATTTATTTTTATTTGAAAATTTTGAAAATTCAATTTTTTTAAAAATGTGATTACCGCGGTGATTAATTCAATTTCACCTAAGTTTGTTTTTTCGCCAAAAATATCTAAATCACATTGCATAAATTCTCTAAAACGCCCCTTTTGAGGACGATCTGCTCGCCAGACAAAACCAGTTTGAAAAGATCTAAATGGACTATTTAATTCATTCATATTATTAGCATAAAATCTTGATAAAGGAACAGTTAAATCATAACGAAGCCCTGTATCTACTAAATCATCAACATTATTAATATTTTCTAAATCTAATTTTTCGCCTCTTTTTAAAATTTTAAAAATTAGTTTTTCATTATCGCCACCTTGTTTATTAGTTAAATTTTCAATGTGTTCTAAACAAGGAGTAGCGATTAATTCAAAGCCAAAATTTTGATATGTATCTTTCATTACGTTTAAAACATACTCTCTTAAAGCCATGTCTTTTGGCGTAAAATCTCTTGTTCCTTTAACTGGTGTTTTAATAAAAGCCATTATTTTTCCTCTTTTCTAAAACTCAATATTAATTTAACATCTTCTTTTTTAGCTTCCATTCCAAAATCATTTGGTGGGGCAATTACGGGTACTAAATTATAAAAAACAACGTAAAAGACATTTTTATCTTTAACTACATTTAAAAAATTATAATAATCTGGAATGCTTAATAATTTTTCTTTATTATCATAATCAATTATTTTTTTTATAAAATGCGAACCAACACTATAATAATTAAATGGAGTATATAAATTTTTTAGATAATCTTGTTTTTTTCCTAATAAAATTTTTTTAATTTTTAAATAGTTAAGATTATCTTCAGTGTAGTTGTGTTCAAATTGAAACCTTGCCTCATTTATTAATTTACCCTTAGATTCTAAGATAGGATCACGAAAAAGAACTGTTAACTTTGGATTAACAAACAATGCATCATCATTGTATTTTGTTTCTAATTTTAATCTATCTCCATAATAAGTAATATTTGAAGATGTAATATCTTCTCCTGATGATAAATATATTTTATTTCTACCAACAAACATTTTATCTCCCCCTTGCGAAATATTATAGCAAAAAAAAAGAAAGAAAGCTAGTTTCTTCCATTATTTAACTTCAATGTATTTTTTAGTATCTTTTTCTTCTTTTTTAGGAATTACGATTGAAAGTGTTCCATGTTCAAATGCTGCTTCAATATTTTCTTCATCAATATCGCCTAAATAGAAGCTTCTTTGATATTTGCCATATACTCTTTCACGACGTAGATATTTTTTACCTTCTTTTTCTTCGTTATTTTCGTCTTTTTCAGCAGTAATGGTTAGATTTCCTTGATTGCATTCAATTTTTATTTCATTTTTTTTGAAGCCTGGAATATCCATTTCAATATGATACTTACCTTCTTTTTCATAAATATCACATTTCATTTTATTTTCATCTCCTTCAAAAAAGTTATTGAATAAATCATCTAAATAATAATTTCTTGGTACTAATTTCATCTTCATCATTCCTTTCACAATTATTATTATACTCAAAAATTAGCACTTGTCAATAGCAAGCGCTAATTTTTTCGTTTTTCATTTTGGTAAACAAACTAAAACTATTTCTGTTGGAAAAATTGGCCCTCCATAATATCTTAAGTAAAATTCATATTCAACTTTTAAATTATATACATATTCCCAAATTCGAATAAAGTCATTAAATCCATGATATATTGAAAGCAATAAAATAGGACGGTCTTCTTCAATATGCTTGGTCATTCCTTTTATTGCATTATATTCGCCACCTTCAATATCTATTTTGATAATATCAATTTTTTCATCTATATCTTCATCTAATGTTGTTACTAAAATATTTCCTTCATCATCTTTAATTATTTGATTAGATGATGAACTTACGTCATTAACATTTATTGTCCCTTTACCGACAAAGTCACTTAAAGCTTTTTCTTTATAAATAATTCTTGGATACATATAAACATTTTCTTTTAATTTTTTCATGCTTTCTTCAGTCATTTCATAAGCATAAATTTTTTTATATTCTTCGTTGTAAGTCGTTAGAAAATCTTTAATTGTGTCTCCTGTATAAGCTCCAATATCAACAAAGGTTAAATTTTTAGTATTGGTTATTAAATCTAAATCAAAATAATGGGGAAATTTTTTTTCCATAATTTCGCTTAAATTGGCAAAATCAAAATTATACCAATTGTTGATAATTGCATAAAAGATTTTTTTAGAATAATAGTCACTTAAAGAAAAATAAAAGTTTTTTAATTTTTGAGTATTTTCTTTTAAAAACTTACTTATTTGATCAATTGTGTTATTCTCTTTATCAAATAACGTTCCCCAGAAAGGAAATTTAACAAAAAAGTCATTTATTCTTTGTTGTAATTCTGGACTAACTAATTTTAATTTTTCTAAAATGTGATTTTTTATTTCTTCTAAAGAAAATATTTCTAGTTCACTAAATAATTCATTAATTTTTTTATCTATTATATTCATTTTTTCACCTAGTTTATTATATTTTTATAAATAAAAAAAATACCTTTGAGGTATTAAATTAGTTTATTATAAATATTTTCAACAGTTTCTTTTGGGTCATCATCTATATTTGGTAGTAAGTGCATATGAAAATGTTTTACTTTTTGTTTTACACCAAAATTATAACTTACGGTCATGCTTTCTTTGTTTAGTTTTTGCATAATAACTGGAGTTAATTTTTTGGCTATTTTATTAATATGGGCAAGAACTTGTTCATCTAGCTCCATTATATCTTCGTAATGTTTTTTAGGAATTAATAGAATATGACCATCGCAGAAAGGATCTATATCCATAATTCCAATAATTAAATCATCTTCATATATTTTTCTTGCAGGGCTACTACCTTTAACAATTTCACAAAAAATACAAGGCATATTTTCACTTTCTTTCTATAAAATAAATTTTAATTTTTTATATATTTAAATTATATTATAAATTTAAATTAACTACAAATGTTTGTGAAAATAATTTATTTTGATATAAAATAGAGGATCATATTCTCTTCAGGGGCGGCCTAGTTCTTATTTGTCTAGTTTTTTAGTTTATTAAAATTTATTGGTTTGTGCACCTAAAAGTTTACCCAAAATTAGTTGATTTTTTGTTTTAAAATAGTAATATCTCTAGAATTATTTCTTTTTTTCATTTGATCAAAAATTTTTAACTGACTTTCTGAACTCCAATATATCTTCAAATATTTTTTTGTTCTTGTTAAGGCCGTATAAAAAATATTTTTGGTAATTTTATCTTCTACATTAGAAGTAATTATTATTTTAACAGATTCATATTCTAAACCTTGAGCTTTATGTATAGAGATTGCATATGCAAGATTAAATGGAATAATATGATCATATTCACTTTCGTCTTCATTTGTATCTTTAAAATTATTTACATAAAATTTAATTAATGTTTTTCCATCAATATATTCTAATCTTTCATAATTAAATGGATAATCGAGTAACATTTCTTCTACTAGTATAGTAAACCATACTCTATCATTTTCATCATCTAACTCTATATTCTTTATTTTACCCTTTAAATTATTATAAAGATTTTTAAATCTAGGACAATCATTAAATACTATAGGATCGTCAACTTTAAATGTATCTACACCAATATTATATGCTTCATTACTATTTTTTTCTTGCAATAACTTATTAATATTATTAATTCCATATAATCCATCGTAATTTAGGCACAAAATAATTTCATCATCACTTGTACTTTCAAAATCAAATTCATCAATCGGTAAAGAGTACTCTTTATTACAAATTTTATTATATGCTTGCTCATCATTATCTCTTATCATTTGCCATAATTCTAGTAAATCATCATCATTTGTTCGATTTGTTTTTATTAATTCATACACAAAATCTTTTTTAAACAAATTATATGATAAAGAAAACCAATTGCCATATTTTATAGATTCAATTTGAAAAACGTCTCCTGATAATACAACTAATTTATAGTTTTGTTTATTTAATACTTTTAACATTTCATGATTACTAATTGTACTACACTCATCTATTATAAGAATATCATAATCATTTAAATCATATTTATTATAATAAAACGTTGTTTCAAAAGTTGAATTTTCATTATCATATTCTGTAATCCTTCTTCTTAAATTTTCAACTGCTGTATTTGTATTTGACAAAAATAATTTGCTGTAGTTTAGAAAAACAGTCGCTAAAACTTCAAGCATTTTTGTTTTTCCCGTTCCTGCTGGCCCATGAATAAAAGCAATTGAATATTTTTTGAAAATATTATCTAAAATTGTCTTTTTGTCTTCCGTTAAATCAACGATTGGGTAATTAAATATATTTTCTTTAAAACATTGTTTTATATCATCAGAAGGTGTTATCATGTATTCTTTAAGTTTGTTAATTATATCAATAGAATTTGTCTCATACGAATTAATACATAATAAATTATTCTCCAGCTTAATTTTACTTTTTCCAGTTCTATCAATACAATATTTTAATAAAGCATTGTTATAATTTTCAACCAGTTCTCTAACATCACCAAATTGTTCAACATCCTTTACATCTGTGTATAGTATATTATTACTTTCTGAATTTTCTTTTATGTATTTTCCCATTAATTCATATTCTCTATCACCGGAATCTATAGCATTAATTAAATGAAACCAACTAATATTGTGGTTATATAAAGACATTGAATATGGCATAGAATCAAAGGGGATGCTCTGATTTTTTAAATACAAATTATTAATATATCTATTTGGCTCATCATTTAATTGATCTCTAATGACAATGTTATCTGTTTTTACTAATAAATACCTTAATATATTATTCCCAGGTAAATTATTTTTCAATCTTTCATATACGTTATCTAATATATTGCTAATATTATTATTTTGGGCATTATTTTTTATTTCTTTTAAGTAACTTTCATATTTTTCGTCTTCGCTAGTTAATATTTCCAACAAATTCAAGTCTTCATCTTTTAACAAACGCATTAAATTAATATATTCATTGTATTTATCATCTATTTTATTGTTTATTCCTAGTATTTTGCCAATATTTTTAATTTCACAAGGTCTTATTGATATCATATAATTATCAATAACCTTCACTTTTGATTTATGAGAAAATAAATCAATTTCTTTCTCTATGTATGATAATTTAATAGAATAATTATCAGGAATATAATGTTTTGAATACATTAAAATTCTTTCAAACTTATTAACATAATTTGTTGCCTTAGTTAAAGTTAATTCATAATATATTTTTCCATAGGCATATATAGGCCTACATTTATGAACATAAAATCTTCCCCTCTTTAGATATTTATTTGTTTTATAGTTAACTTCTTCTATTTTTTTACTTATCTTTTTATAATGTTCTTTAGTTAAATTATCTTCATAGATTGGAAAATACTCTAAATTTGTAAGTACTATTATAGAATATTCTTCCTCCAAAGTATTTTTAAACATACATAAGTATCTATAATAATATAACATTAATCTTTCTGCATCGTTTTCACTTGGAGTATAATGAGAAACTGTTGATTGCAAAAATTTATGAAATTTTTGTATATATCTATATTTTTTTATTCCAGATAAAAAATTCATTGATGTTTTTACATTTTCATAATGACAATCTAAGCTTAAACTATTTTCTTTATTATTTATTAATATCGCAATATCTTCTGTTAAATTTCTTAATTGTGATAAAACATTTTGAGATAATAATCTTCTATCATTTAATACTTTATGTGCACTTATATTTTTATCAATAACACTACATATATATTTAATTTCTACATCTGGTTTTATTCTTTTCACATCTATCACCTCTAATTAAAGAGTATATTTTTTGAAAAATATTTCCATTATTTATCTATTTCTACATTAATTGCTTTATTAATAATTTCCATTGAACTACTTAATTCTCTGTATGCTCTTTCTACTTCAGTTATATTCCAAAATTTAAGTTTACCATTAAAACTTCCTTGTATGTTATTGCAATGCTGTTTTATTTTTGTTATTTGTATTTCATCAGAAACTGCAACTACTGCTTGTACAGAAATATCTTGTGAGGCATTCATTAAACTTACAATTAATGAATCAATTGAACCATTATCTTGTACTTCAAATACATATTTTATTTTCCCTAAGTTACCAACATTAAATTCCCATACTGCATCGGCTATTTTGCCTGAATTTTTAATATTTCCTTTAACATCAGAATTATATCCTAACAAACTCCCAATACTTTTAATATAATCAATTATTTCATTATGATATGATTTATTGTTAACTACTGTTTCTTTTGGTTGATTTTTTTCTTCATTAATTGTTTCTAATTCTCTTAAGCTATTCCAGAAAAAATAATCTACAAATAATAAATTTTCTTTTTTATTATATTTTTCTAAAATTATTTTTTGGATTTCTTTACTATATTTTGTTAGTTCTATATATTTTTTGCCGGTTATTTGATAATTGTGTCTTGGAACATTTTGAATCCCTAAATATCTATAAGCGTTTGATGCTGTAGTATTCCAAATCATATATTCATCAGGATTTATATAACATAATAATTCACTCATCATTGCTGGTCCAAAGCCTTTTATTTTTTCTTTAAAAGCATCCCATCTAACTTCAATTGAATCATTACCATACAGCAAATAAGCAATTGATTTTTTTAAATTATCAAATCCATTATCACTTATATATTTATCAACAATATAATGTTTATTGCCCCAAATGATCATAGCCCATAATTTGCTAATATACTCATAAAATTCTTCTTCATCCATTGAAATTATTTTTTCTGAAGTATAGCTCTTGTAATATTCTTCTCTTTCTATTCTTTCTTTTAAATCATCATTATTTTTATTTAAATTTTCTTTAGATAAATAATTGTTTAAATGTTTATATAATAGTTCTTTATTCATTAACTTCCTCCTACATCTTATTGTTAGTTATGCTAAAAAAGTAGCTAAAAATGTTTCAAAATTATGATTATTTATTTCTTAAAATAATAGAATTTTTTTAATTTTCTTTGTTAGCATTTAGTAATTCGTTTATTGATAAATTATATTTTTCCCATCCAGGACAGTAATAATCCATAATCTTTTTAAAATTATCATTGTGTTTTTTTTCTATTAAATGAGCTAATTCATGAATAATTACATATTTTATTTCTGAATCTTTCTTTTTAGCTAAATCAACATTAAAAATGATTATTTTTTTCTCACAATTACAACTTCCCCATTTATTTTTCATTTTTCTAATATTATATCCAGAGCTTTTTACGTTCATCATATTTTCTATTTCTGGCAAATATTTATTTATTTTAATTGCTAATTGTTCTTTGTAAAACGAATTCATTAACTTTTCTTTATTTTCAATACTAGAAGATTTTCTTACATACATTACTATATTTTTACAATTTATTTTCTTTACAAAAGGAGTATTTGAATCAACTACTTTCAAAATGTATCTTTTACCATTTAAATAATGATCTTCCCCTGATATATAATTTCTTTTAACAATTCTGTTCTGTTCTTCGTACTTTTTTAATCGTTCTTTAAGCCATTTTTCCTTTGATATAATCATTCTTTTTATAGATGTTTCGTCCGCATTTTTAGGTACAGAGACTTTAATCTCTAAATTTGGATATACTTTCAAATTAATATTTTTAACATTTTTTCTTATTATTTGAACATTTAAACCATTGATAATCATATTTAATAGCCTCTTGTATTTTTCCATAAATTAAATATTTCTTCAATTTTAGATTCATCATTAACATTTTCTTTAATTAAAAATTTTAATTCTCTTTGCCTAATTTTAGACTCCATAAAATCATTAGGTATTGAATCAGTTAATTTTTTATAAATTAATAAAGCATCATTTTCATTATTATCAAGTATGTCATATAATCCTCTTAATCTAACATTGTGAATTGACTTTGGATATTCTCCACTTAATTCTGGATTTTTAATTTTTTTGACTAATTCAACTAAATTTTTAATATACTCTTGATAATCCAAATTTTGATCTTTTTTTAAATCTATTAATTCTTTTAATAATTCAGACATTTTATTATAATACCTTGGATTAATTGGTATATTATTAATTATTGTTGAAGCAATGTTAGACTCAATAGCTAGAGCTATGGATCTTTTATTTTTTCTTATATTATATGGTAAAGTTTGAATAGCTTTTTCTACTCCACTTGCAACTATAACATCCAAAAGTGTTGCTTCATCTAATTTATATTGTGATTTACAAACATCGGCATTTATGTAATTGTCTATCATATATCTCATAGCGCCATCATAATTTTTTAATTCAATATAATCGCCAGCTGCTTTCATCACTTCATCTCTTGCAGCATTATAAAAATTAACTTGTGTTTTAATATCTTTAATATCTTCTTTTTGATATCCTGCTTTTGTCATTTCATCAGCAATATTTGTATATGCTATAATTAGACTTGAAACTGCATCATAAAATTCAATCCTTTTACTTTCGGTATTTTTTAATTGCTCTTCACGAGTTTCATCAATAGACAATTCTTGTCCAACAAAATAATGTAAAAATTCAAGTGTTCCTTTTGGATTTTCAATTGGCTCACATATTATTTTAACCTGTTTTAAAGCGTTATCTAATCTACTTTTACAAAATTCTAATCTATTTTTTAATAATCCTGTAATGTCTTCTTTATCAAAGTTATCAAATGCGCCAGAAGTATAATCTTCAACTGCACTTTCTATACTTTTAAATAAATCTTTATAATCAACTATGTATCCAAGATCTTTTTCATTATCTAGTCTATTTACACGGCAAATTGCTTGAAATAAACCATGATCTTGCATTTTCTTATCAATATATAAATATGTTGCAGAAGGTGCATCAAACCCAGTTAACAAACGATCTACAACTATTAACAATTTCATTTCTGATGGGACATTTATAAATTTATATAAAGCATCATCTTCAAAACAACTAGAACGATCATCTCGTTCGCTTTCACTTCTTAATTTCGGATATTTTTCTTTATTCCACATTTTTTCATATACATTATATATTTTTTGCTTATCTGATAATGTAAATTCACCAGTTGATTCTCCTTTTATATCTGCTATATTTGGTGTATAAGAAGAAATAATTACACATTTTGGAAAGTCTTTCAATTGGAAAATTTCCCAATATCTACAAGCTTCATATATTGAACTAGCTACTAATATTGCTGTTCCTTTTCCTTCAGCTAATCTCGGGATTTTTCCGAAGTCTAAAATTATATCTTTTACAATTTCTTCTAATCTTGCCCCGGAACTTGTTACATGTTGTAGTGTTCCCCATCTTTCTTTTAATTTTTGTTTAGCAAATTCATTTAATCCTGCAGTTTTACTTTCAAACCATTCATCGATTTTTTCAGGATTATTTATTCTTTGTTCAACATTTCTTGACTCATAGCATAAATCTACGACTATTCCATCTTTAACAGCTTGATCAAACTTGTATGTATGAATATATTTGCCAAATTTTTCTAAGGTTGTAGCTTTACTTTTTTTCATTAGTGGCGTTCCTGTAAAACCAATAAATATTGCGTCTGGTAATAATCTTTTCATTTCATCATGTAATAAACCAGATTGACTTCGATGACATTCATCAACAAAAACAAAAAAATTACCTTTAGCCGTAAAATTATCGTTTTTATATGCATTTAACTGTTTTACATAATCAGCATAAACTTTATCAGAATCTTCATCAATAGAAGGGCCAACTTTGTGTATTAATGAACATATTAGATTACCTTTATTATATTCATTTAATGATTCTAATAAATCTCTACAGCTTGTAGTTCTATGTATCTTAGCTTCTCCAGCATTTACAAAAACATCTTTGATTTGTTTATCTAATTCCTTTTTGTCAGTAAATATTAAAACTCTGGAGTCATCCATATTTGATAATATCCATTTTGCTAATAAAACCATTGATAAAGATTTACCTGACCCTTGAGTATGCCACATAATTCCGCCTTCATGACGTTTAATAAATTCTCTAGCATTTGTTACTCCAAAATACTGATTATATCTAGGAACTTTTTTTACCCCTCCATCAAAAATAATAAAATTATCAATTAAATCAATTAATCTTTCTTTTTCAAATAAAGATGGAATTTGTTGGTCTATAAGAAAATCATTTGTATTTATTAAATTTTTTATTTTATCATGTAATTTACCTATAGCATGAATATCTTCAATCCAAGGCAAATAATACTTTGCTGGTGTTAATGTTGTAGCATACTTTAATCCTTCAGTATCATTACCCGCGACTACAAATTGAATAGTTGTAAAAAATCTTTCAATAAATTGAGGGCTTTGATTATCTAAATTTTGTCTTATTCCCTCATTTATTGATACAGTACTCCTTTTTAATTCAATCACAGCTATTGCTATACCATTAATATATACAACAAGATCTGGTCTTTTATCATTTTGCCCTCTAACTGTAACTTCTTCTGCTATATAAAAATCATTGTTCGAAAAATTATTATAATCTATAAAATATACTTTTTCTTCTTTTTCACCTACATATAGAGATACTCCTTTTCCATATTTTAATAATTCATAAACTTCTTTATTAATTTCATATAGAGATCTTGATTCATTATGAGCAACTTTTTTTAATTCAACAATTGCCTTTCTTGAAATTTCTTCTTTATAAGATTTGTTTAAAAATTTTAATAACAATTCTTCTTCTATATTTGAATTATTTTTTCTGTCTTCAAAGTTCCCAAGATATGTATATCTTAATTTTTTTCCAAATACTTCATGTAAAATTCTTTCTTGAGTTTTGATTTCCTTTTCATTAACTCCCATATGAATTTCCTTTCTATACAAACATATCATTTAATAATGCTTGGTTAATTTTATTTAATTTATCTTGCTTACGTTGATGAAGAGTGATAAGGTTATCTAGATTAGTAAATAAGTCACCGATTTTATCTTGTTCTTGCTTATTTGGATAAAATTCTTCAAATTTTTTCATATCATTTAAAGATAGATTAGTTTGCTTAACGCCATCATCAAATTGCAAAAAATATTTATTTCTATTCATCGTTATAGATAAAAATTTCGGATTAATATTACTATGTGGAGTAATACCTGCAATTCTTTGATTTAATGTGTATTTGCTTGATTTATCTACCAAAAACGTCTTTGCAATAGCTCGGCCATTTGGCACATCGCTTAATACAAATGCAATCTCATTTTGGAATAATGGTTCATTCTGTTTATTTGAATATTTTTTTATTTTACCTTCTGTAGATACAAATTTTGAATTAATAACAATATATTTACCATCATTATCAATATCATTTTCATGTGCTTTACCATTTCTATAATCAGCTACATCAAATAGCTCACGTTGTTCCCATACATCAGTAAATCCTTTAAATCTAATTTCTGGAACGTCTTCATTATTTCGAGGAAACAATTTTATTAATAATGATTTCTTTAAATCAATCAGTTTATCACATTTACGTTGTTGGAGCGTAATATACAGATCTATTTTTTTTATAAATTCTGAAATTTTTTTTTGCTCTATTAAATTTGTAGTATAAACTTTAGTTGGCTGAACCACTGAAATATAATGTCTTGCATGCCCTAGTATTTCAATTTTAGTATTATTTAATAGATTATAATTAAAATATAACTCGTCTTTATTTTTATTAAAAACAGTTAATATTTTAATTGCAGAAGATTTTACCATAAATGGAAAACTTGTGTACTTAGTTTCTAATGTAAAATCATCCAATATAATACTTTTATCATTATATGTTGAGGCTTCATTTGTATATCCTAATATAAATGCTTTATTTGCTGTTAGAACCGGTGTTTTACCAATTTCTAGATAGTCTGAATTATTAACAATATATTTGTCGGGACGCTCATACTTGAATATTTCCCCAAACTTACGATGTTTCCAATCATCATTAAACCCTTTAAATCTTATTTTTGGTTTTAGATTATCACTCATTATTACCACCGCCAAGTTGAATTATAAACTCTTTAAATGCTTTTAAATCATCTTCATCGCCAACTAATTCTTTTAGTAATAAAGATAATTCTTTTTCTTGTTTTTTTATTTCATTATTAATATCTGTAAGTGTTGTTTCATATTCAGTGTCTAATTTTTTAATATTGTTTATTAAATTATTAATTAAATTATTTAAGCAATCATCAAACTTATTTTCGATTGAAGTAAACCATTTATCATAAATTATAATATTTTTACTTTCTTTTTCCGTTAAAGAATCATATTTATCAATTATTTTATTATTTAATATTTCTTGTTTTTCTTTAATTTCTATTTTTAATTCTTTTTGTTCAGATAAATTTGATAATAAATTGTCAATAATTACCATTTCATTTTCTAATGATTCTTTTTTTAAATTTTTTAAAAATTTTTCATTAATTTTATCATCATTTCTAAATAGTTTTTCATCACCTGTATTTTCTTCAACAATGCTTTCAAAATCAGATATTAAACTATCTAATTTATTATTTAATTTTTTGATATTTTCTTGATCATCATTGTAAAATTTATTTATAATTATATCTTTTGGTAATAATTCTGAATCAAAATCATTTTTCTTTAATAATTCATTTTTAGTTTTAACAAATGTTAATGAAGGAATCCAACCATTATCAACTATCATATATAAATCATCTTTAAATGTTTCTTCATAGTATCTCATTAAATATTCATATGCGTCATATTTATTAATTAAGATATCATCATTAAATGTTATTAGTAATTTATTTGATATATTTTCAATTATTTCTTTTACTCTTATTGAATTATTTAAATTAAATAAAGTACTTTGTATTTCTTTTTCCCATTTTTTTATTTTAGATTTTACAGTTTGAAAATAAGAATTAATTTCAGTAGACTCTTTTATAATTGTTGGTAAATCATCTTTATCTACATTTAAATTATAGTAACCTTTTTTACTATCATTAGAAAACAATACTTTTTTTAAGTTAGGTGCTATTTTCCAGTAATTTTCAAATTTATTAAGATCTACTATTGGAATACCGCCTAATAAGTGTGCTTTTAAATCTGGTTGTGTTTCTTCAATTGATGAATCTATATATCGAGGAATATTTAAATTATAGTTTTCTTTTTCAATATCTTCTAATAAAACATTTTTCGAATACTTTTCTTCTTCAATACGTTCATTATAAGTATCTATTATTTTTTTTATATCTTGCTCTCTTAATTTGTTTTTATTACCTTCTTTAACAAATCCTTTACTAGCATCAATAATAAAAATATTTTTTCTGTAAGGGGCATCTTTCTTATCTAAAACAATAATGCATGCTGGTATACCTGTTCCATAAAATAAATTTGATGGCAATCCTATTATTCCTTCTATATAGCCTTTTTTTATAAGATTTTTTCTGATTTGTTCCTCTTGACCACCTCTAAACAAAACCCCGTGTGGTAAAATTATTGCTCCTCGACCATGATCTGGATCCATAGATTTTAACATATGTAATAAAAAGGCATAATCAGCACATCCTTCTGGTGGCATTCCAAATCCTGTAAATCTATCATAAGTTTCTTCCATATCTGTATTCCATTTTTTAACGGAAAAAGGAGGATTAGCCACACAAAAATCAAATGTTTTAAGTCTACCATTCTCTAAATGCTGAGGGTTAGTAAGAGTGTTGCCATTTTTAATTAAAGCCGTTTCATTACCATGCAAAAACATATTCATAACACATAAACCTGTTGTATCTACATCCTTTTCTTGACCATATAAACGGGCTTTTTTATTTTTGCCAACTTCAGCGCCTGCTTTTAATAACAATGACCCTGATCCACATGTCATATCATATATGTTTACATTTCTATCACTATCATTTTGTTTAAAGCTAGATATATTCAAAATTTTAGCCATTATTCTAGAAACTTCTGAAGGCGTATAAAATTGTCCTTTGCTTTTTCCAGCCTCGGTTGCAAATTTTGTCATTAAATACTCATAAGCATCTCCTAAAATATCATCATCATCTGCTCTATTATTACTGAAATCTAAATCTTTATTTTGAAAAATTTCAACAAGGCCAGTCAATGTATCTATCATATCTTTTCCTTTTCCAAGCTTATTTTCATCATTAAAATCTGTAACATCTATTATACCTTGTAAATCATTTTCTTCAGCTATTTTCGCTAATATTGTATTAAACGCTTCGCCAATATTCTTTTTTCCTTTAAGTGAAATCATTGTATAAAAATTTGCATCTTCCGGTACTTTTATTAATGAATTTTTTTTCCCATAATATTTATCTGTAATAACTTTCATAAAAAGTATTATTAACACATAAGTCTTATATTGAGTTGCGTCCATTCCGCCTTTACTTCTTAATGTGTTACAACTATCCCACAACTTACTATATAATGAACTTTTTTTAACAGCCATATTTTTTACCTCTACTTCCATCTCAATTAATATAAATTTATAGTGTATATTTCGATTATAACACATAAAACGACAAATTTTACGTTTTATATATTAATTAAGCTTATAAATTTGGTAATTTATTAAATATAATTGGCAATTTTTTACTCTAAAATCAACAAATTGATGAAATCTGTAATTTAAAACTTACTTACTCTCATATTTATCAATTAATCTTTCTTTTTTTCAGGAACTTTATTATAATTTATTGTACCTTGAGAAGCATAAGATATTTTTACATTTTATAATCTATATCTTCCAGCATTTTCATTGTCTATTTCTTTTAAAATTAAGATATGCATGCTTTTTATATTCCATTCAGAAATTTCTGCATCTGATTTAACTAGATTTTCTAAAAATAAAATAGATGATATGTTTAATATGATGAATCATGTAAAATAATTATTTATAAACTAAAAAAAAACTTTTTTAAGTCTTTGGATACTCGGTTTGAAACTTAAAATATAATTTAAAAGTCACAAACCCTTTAATATAAATAAAAAATGATAACCAATAACTCTCTTCATTGGCATTATAAATTAGGGAATTAAAATTTGAAAGCCATTGAAAAATCAGCGTTTTTAAGATATTAGAATTTCAAAAAATTCAAGAAAATTTGTCCTAAAACATTAAAAGTGTGACTTAGATATCAAAAAAGCATATGTAGTATTTTTTTACTATATATGCTTCTTTTTTTGTTTAACTTTATAAAATATGTTTTAAAACTATTGTCAAAATATATTTTAGAAATTACTTAGTAAATCTATTAATCTAGTATTTTTATAAATGCTTTCTCTACCTACTTTTTCAAATTCTAAAAGTCCAGCATCTACTAAGCTATTTAAATATGTAGCAGCCGTTTGTCTTGTTACACCACATCTATCTTCAACATAATTGATTCTAGTGTATACTTCAAAGAATAAAGAATCTAATAATTCATCAGAATATATTTTAGGTAATTTAGTCATAAATTCTTCTTTATAAGATTCCATTTCATTTTGAATTAGTTTTATTAATTTAATAGTATTTTTAGATGTTTCTTCTATCCCTTTTAAAATATAGATAATCCAATCTTCATAATTATTATTTTCTCTAAATTCAGTGAATAATCTATAATACTTTTCTTTATTTTTATTAATATAATTGCTTAAATAAAGAATTGGACTATCTAAAAGATTATTTAATACTAAATATAAAACATTTAATATTCTACCAGTTCTTCCATTTCCATCGTAAAATGGATGAATAGATTCAAATTGGTAATGAATTAAAGCCATCTTAATTAATGGATCAACTTCATCATCATTTTCATTAATATAATCTTCAAGATTTTTTAATAAATCTCTTATTTCTTTTTCATCTTGTGGTGGAGTATAAATTACTTCACCAGTTTTACTATTAACTAATTTAGTTCCAGGATTTTTTCTTACACCAGCTTTATTATGCTCAATTATTCCTTGGAGTTCTACTAATACATTAGTTGAAATAAACCCTTTTTCTTTAATTATTTCATAACCACGCCAAATAGCACGCCTATAATCAACTACTTCTTTAGCAGATTCATCTTTATATCCACTTTCTGTTAAAACTTTATAAATACTATCATGAGTAGTAACTATATTTTCAATTTCACTACTATCTTTAGCTTCATTGATTGTAATAGCATTTATTAAAATATGTTGATTAGGAATTGAGTTAGCAAATCCTTTTAATTCTGCAAGTGATCTAGAAGCTTCATTTAATGTTTCAAGAATTCTAGGTGTTCTTAAATTATAATCATTAAATGGTAATAACTTCATACTATCATCTCCTCATATATAATATTACACTATTTTTTTAACATTTGCAAGAAATGTGTTAAATTTTTTTGATTTTTTTAACACATTTAAAAAATATGTTAAATTTTTCCATATTTTTAACATACTTATAAAAGCTTATTTTTGACAGTATTATATTATTGTTAACTAACCTATTTAATACTTTGAAAAAATAATAATAATTATCCCTTTAAATAATGCATGATTCTATTGTTAAAAATTTGATTTAACATAATATTACATTTCGTGTAATCAATTTTATAGTTATTATCAGTCCATTTCGTTGATTCTTTCTATTTATATTTTTTCCAATTTTTAAATTAGAGTTCATTATTAATACTCCTAATATTTTTTGTTTTAAGCTATTATATTCTTACAATTTAATTCCATCTGTTTTATCTTTATAAACCCTGTTTATTTTGGATATTGCCTGCAGTATTAATTGAAAGCACTTTTTTAATCAGAGTTAATCCATTTAATCTTCTTTCAAAGTTTTAATTTAACTTACAATATTTACTTTCAAGCTGTCTTTAAATATTTTTAGTCGGTAATCTTTCATTCTTAATTACTACTACTATTTTACTCGTCTTGTTTTTTGATTTTTTAAGTACCATTCACTACAAGTAATTTTATTTACAGCTTTTGGTGCTGAGAAAATGTATTTTCTTGTTCATTCATTAATTCTTCTATAAATCTTAAACTATCTAAATCATCAGTTTTCTTTTTTTGAACATGAAAAATTAATTAAAATATCATTATCTACATATCCAACATTTTTATAGGCTTTATTTGACGGTATATATTTATAATCAGTGTATAAAGATACATGATTTCCTTCTTCTAAAACTTTATTAGTTAATTCATATATTAAATTAGCTGCATATCCTTTTCCTCTTTCCTCAGGCAAAGTATATACTCCTGCTATTTTTGCATTATCATCAATAATTCTATAGAATGCTTGAGCAACAATTTTGTTATTTTCATTTTTCCACACATAATATGTTCCCATATTTAATCTTTTTTCTACATCGGCTTTTGCTTCTTCTAATGTTAAATTTTTTACATCAGATATTTCTCTTGATTCGTTATAAATAAATTGAGTTAAAATATCCTTGTCATCTTTTGTTGCCAATTCACATTTTCCATCTGTTTTTTTAGGTTCTATTGTTTTATTACATACTAAATATCCCATCTCAAAATAATAATCCCCTAAATTTTCATAATTGTCTTTTTTTAACAAATCATACAATTCCTTTTTACATGTAAATCTTGTATCGAAATTTAATCTATATAAATTTATGGCTTCTTCAATTTCTTTTAATATAGATACGTCAATATTATTTTTAGTCCAAATCCAAGTAGGCCATTTTATATCACCCCGACATAATATATAGTTTTCTTCATCGCTATATAACTCCAGTTTTTCACTACTTAAATTTTGCAAAATCAGAAAGAATTTGTATTTATCATCTTGGAATGATTTGCTATTAAAAATATTATTATTTGGTTCTATCCTTTTTATCATCAGCATCACTTCCTATCTTTATTGATTATAACATAGTTTTAGGTGTTTCTGTTTCAATATAATCAATTATACTTGAATCTTGTGAAAAATTTTTGAAAATGTCCCTAATTAAAAAATAAATAATTAGTGAAAATG
>ERZ1643251.1285-NODE-1285-length-29290-cov-9.524816_pt1 | contig 29290 bp, 30 predicted proteins | sample MGYA00579261_ERZ1643251 | MGnify/ENA primary metagenome ERZ1643251 (study PRJEB29033, sample SAMEA4952267) | chicken gut metagenome | biome: Broiler Chicken; feature: Gastrointestinal Tract; material: Caecum | place: Ireland | collected 2018 | study: Broiler... | reverse complement strand
AAAAATAAAAAAAGGTTTCCGCAATTCTTGCGGAAACCTTTTTCGTCGGTATTTATGCAATGTTGAGCAGGTCTTCGTACCTGTCTTTATGAAGCGTGACAACCGTGTCGTTGTTTGCGTTGTAACGGATCATCGTTTCCTTGTTGTTGCCGTACTCGGTGACGGTACTGGTCTTCTTGCTCTGGTAGAAGTAATAGGAGAAGGTGCCTTCCGTATTGCGCTCGTTATAATCGAACCCGCCGTACACTTCGCCGCCCGTGTAGACAAAGGAAACATAGATGATGTGCCAGCCGTAATCGGTAGCCACTACGTAATAGTTTCCGACGCCTGCGCCGTCGTTGACGGCCTGCTGTGCCGCATATTCAAATTCTGCAACATAGCTGGTAGCTTCTTCCTTGGCGGCGATGGAATAGCCGAGGTAGGAATTGAGGCAGCCCGTATCCGTGGAGTACGCAAACATCAGCTCGTTGACCGCGGAAATCACTTTATAAGAATTGGTGGTCTTGTCCAACGCGCCGTCCGCGGTAAAGCCGAGGTTGGAAACACTGCCCTTATAATAAATGTTCGCGCTCTGATCGATGACGCCGTTTGCATCTTTCGGGAAGTAGTCCGCCGTCACGGAATAGAAAGTAGAACTCTCTTTGTCCGCGGCGTTCCACTGCGCAAGATTATCAAGCGTTCCGCTGTAGTAATAACCGCTTGCAACGGAGGAATTTTCCGTTACGTAGCCGACGTAGCTTTCCATCTCGTCGATAAATCCGTCGATGTCGAGCAGGTTATAGGTGAGTTTGTACGTGCCGTCGTCCTTCTTTTCCGCCGTGCCGTTGAAGGGATATTTGCCTGCATAACGCTCGATCCCCTCGCCGTTTTCCACATAGCTGTCTTTGAAGAACAGGTAGTTGGTTTTGCCTTCCGCGCTGTTGTAAGCGTTTTTGTAATAGTCGCCCGTCGCCTCGAAGCTGTAATCTTCACTGCCGTTGAACCAGCTTGCGCGCTGATCTTTCGCCTCAACGGAAGAGAGCAGGCCCGCATTGGTGTTGCGTGCGGCGTAATATTCTTTGGTGCCGTCCGTATAGCGGATGGAATCGAGAAGTTTGGTCTGGTTTGTATTGAACGGGAGCAAAATGTTGTACACAAAACCGAACTTTCTGTTTTTAGGGGAATAGACGACAAACGAAGTGTCCGAAAGGCTGTCCATCGTGGTGGTGAAGGAAGAGCTTTCCGTGGACGCTTCCTGCGAGTTGAGCAGCGTCTGATAGGACTCCTGCAGCGTTGTCGCGCTCATCGCCTGCGCCGCCTTGTAAGCGAGCGTCGCATAGAACTTGTTGATGAGCATTTGTTCCAGCTGGGATTTGAGCTCGGTGGTGAAATAGGAGAGCGCCGTGACGTCCGTTACGTCCTTTTCGTCCTCGCCGATGAGATAGTTCTCACGCAGGGCGTGAATGAACTGCGCATATGCCCTCGAACGCGTATAAGACGTGGAGCCTTCCTTCTTTTCGTATTCGCCGCACTCGGAAGCGCTGTTGGCGCCCGTGTAGATGGCGTAATCGATGCTGCCGTCTTCCTTGGTGGGATAGTATCCGTCGGGAAGAGTGTTGGCACCCGTGGGAGTTGTCCGCGTTTCCGTGCTCGACGTCGTTTCGTCCTCCGCCTTGATGTAGTCCTCTTCATAGGAATCGATGGCAGAGTTGACGGAAACCATGATGACGTACGTGGCGTATTTGATCTCCGCGTCCGTCAGCAGATAGGAATATCCCGCAACCGCCGCTTCGTCGCCCGTCTTGCCCTCGATGGCGCTGAGATAACCGTCCAGGCTGATCTCGCCGTTCATCTTCATGCCGTCGGTGCCGGAAATGTCGACATATCCGTCTTTGATGGTGACGTTGTCACGGTCGACCAGGACTTCCCCAGCATTGAGATAGTACACCGTTGCAAACTGGGACATGATCTTGCGATCGACCAGATCCTGCATGACCTGTTCAAAGGTAGCGGTATAGCTGTTATTCTGAGAATAATAGTTGTAGCCGTAGCTCATGAAGTAGGCGACAAGATCGCGCTTGTAAATCTCGTCCGTGGTGAGGACCTTGTCCAGCTGATCTGCAACCGTGCTGTTCAGCTCTTCGGAGAGAAGGGAAAAGGATTCCTCCAACGAAGTTTTGTCTTTGCCGAGATTGACTTCCGCAACGACCTGCTGCATATCGCGCTGATTGTCCGTGACGAGAATGCCCATGTCCGAGAAAATGCCGAGACTGCATCCCGAGAACAGACCGAGCGCCAACATCGCCGTCATCACAAGACTTACGATTCTGATGAGTTTTTTCTTCATACCTGAATTTGCTCCGAGTTCTTTTTTTAGAGTCGCAATATAAATTATTATAGCGTATTTTGTGAGGAAAAGCAATCGTATTTTTAAGAATTTCGCGTGAATTTCATGAAAAATTCTCATCCCCTCATGCAGCGGGCGAATTTTCGGCAAATTTAAAGAATTTTGTCATGTCCAGCATCACCTTCCGGGCATCCGCACCGCCCGCAAACTCGATGGCGGGCGCGCGGGACATATCCAGCCGCACCAGGGAAGAATACTTATCCAGCGCGGCGCAAAGCTTCGGATCCGCCAGGCTCTTCACCGAAGGGAGCTCCGCCCTGCCGCCCTTGGCGCTGACCGCGATCTTGCGGATATTGAACTTTGCCGCGTACGCTTTGAGCACCGCTATGACAAGCAGATTGAGCACTTCGGGCGGGATCTTGCCGTAGTTTTCCTCCAAAGACAGGCAGACGCGCTTGTAATCGGCCACGCCGCGGATCTCTGCGATCTGCTTGTAGCAGTCCAGGCGCGAAGCGCTCGCCTCGATATAGTTTTCGGGAATGTAAGCGGCCGCGCGGATGTCCAGCTCCGCCACCGTCTGCTCCTCGCCCGTAAGCTCTTCCTGCAAAAGTTTTGCGTACAGCTCGTACCCGACTTTGTCCATGTGTCCGTGCTGTTCCCTGCCCAGCACGCTGCCCGCGCCGCGGATCTCCAGATCGCGCATGGCGATCTTAAAGCCGCTGCCAAGCTCTGTAAATTCCATGATCGCCTGCAGACGCTTGCTCGCCGTTTCCGTCATCACCTTTTCCGCCTTGAAGGTGAAATAGGCGTGCGCAAGGACGCTTCCGCGCCCTACCCTGCCGCGCAGCTGGTACAGCTGGGAAATGCCCAGTCTGTCCGCGTCGATGACGATGAGCGTGTTTGCCTTGGGCAGGTCGATCCCGTTTTCGATGATGGTCGTGGACACGAGAACGTTGGTTTCGCCTCGGTAAAAGCCCATGATCCCGTTTTCCAGCACCGATTTGTCCATTCTGCCGTGCGCCACGCAGATCTTCCCTTCGGGGACGATCTGTGCGATCTTCGCCGCAAACGAATGGATGCTCTCCACGCGGTTGTACAGGATAAACACCTGCCCGCCGCGCGCCAGCTCACGCACGCACGCGTCGCGGATGAGCGTTTCCGTCTCCTCCACCACGTACGTCTGCACGGGCAGACGGTTGGACGGCGGCGTGTCGATGGTGCTGATGTCGCGAATTCCCGACAGGGACATATGCAGCGTCCTCGGAATGGGCGTCGCCGTCATGGTCAGGCAGTCCACGTCCGTCTTCATGTTTTTGATCTTCTCTTTGTGCTCGACGCCGAAACGCTGTTCCTCGTCCAGAATGAGAAGCCCCAGATCGTGAAATTTCACGTCCGACGAGAGAAGCCTGTGCGTGCCGATGATGAGATCGACCTTGCCCGCCGCCAGACGGGAGAGGATATCCTCCTGCTCCTTCGGCGTGCGGAATCGGTTGAGCACTTCGATGTTGACGCCGAACTCGGCAAACCGCTTTTGCGCCGTTTCAAAGTGCTGCTGGCAGAGAATGGTGTTGGGACACATGAGCGCCGCCTGCTTGCCGTTGAGAATGCAAAGGTACGCCGCGCGGAAAGCGACTTCCGTCTTGCCATACCCCACGTCGCCGCAGAGAAGTCTGTCCATGACCTTGGGCGAACACATATCCGCCTTGATCTCCTCAATGGAAGAGAGCTGGTCCGCCGTCTCCTCGTACTCGAAGGCGGATTCAAATTCGTCCATCGCTTCCGTGTACGGGGAAAAGACAAATCCCTTCTTCTGCGAACGCTCGGCATACAGCTTTTTCAGGTCGAACGCCATCGCTTTGAGAGAGGCGCGCACCCGCTGTTTGACCTTTTCAAACTCCGCCCCGCCGATCTTGGACAGGGAGGGCGTCTCCTCGCCCATGTAGCGGGAGAGAATGTCCATCTGTTCGACGGGAACGTACAGAATATCGCCGCCGCGGTATTCGAGGGCGATGTATTCCTTGGTTCCGTCCGTCGTTTCTATCTTTTTGGTGCCGATGATGCGCCCCACGCCGTGCGTTTCATGCACGGCGTAATCGCCCACCTCGGGCGAGGTGAACAGATCGTTGCGCTTGCGGCGGATGCGCTTTTTCACCGCCGACTTCGTATAGAGCTCGCCCGTGCCGATGACGACGAGTTTCTGCTCGTGCAGGATCAGCCCGCTTTCCAGTTCCTCCGCACTGACCGCCACGCCCTTTAAAAGTTCGAGCGACGCGGGCGGCGCCGAAGAGCCGATCCCCTCCTCGTCAAACACTTCGCGCAGTTTGTCCGCGCGCGCCTGCGTGCCGCAGAAAATGAGCACGCGGTACTTGTTCGCGCGCCAGCTGCGCACGTCGCTGATGAGATTCTGAAAACTGTTCAGATATTTTCCGACGGGCGAACAGTGAAGATTGTATATTTTCAGAGGCTGAAAAAAGCGGGTGGACGCGGCAAACGTCTGGAACGCCGCCGCCCGCACCGAATGCAGCAGCGCGTACAATTCCTCGCGTTCGATGTATTGCTCGCGCGTGAACGAAAACGCCTCGCCGCCGCGGCGCAGTAGCGCACAGCGCTCCTCGTGCTCCTTGTACAGGGCGTCCGCCTTGTCCTCGATGAGCTTGCATTCGTCGAAAATATACAGGACGTCCCCGAAAAAAGTTCTGAAATCGACGGTGTTTTTGAGAAGGGGCAGAAGATAGGCCGCCCCGCCGAATGTTGTACCCTCGTCCAGCTTTGCCGAGATCTCCCCCGCAATGCTCAGGGCGCGCTCGTATGCGCCCGCGTCCTTGAAGTTTTTCAGCTCCCCGAACAACACCTCGCGGATGTCTTCGACTTCCTCCCTTTCGATAAAGACGTCCGTGGCGGCGACGATCGTCCACTCCCGCACGGTGGAAAGGCGTTCCCCCGTGAGGAAATTGTACGGCTTGATCTTTTCCACCGTATCGCCGAAGAAATCCACGCGGGCGGGCTCGCCCACCGTGGGATACAGGTCGAGAATGTCCCCGCGCAGGGCAAACTGGCCGCGGTTTTCCACGGAGTTCGTGCGCGTATATCCCAGGGAGATGAGGCGCGCGGGCAGAGAGGAAAAATCCGTTTCCTCCCCCTCCCTGAGAGTTAGGGAACGCACCTCCCGCGGGAAAAGCTGCATCAGGCTCTCCACGTCGCATACGGTGAGCCGCGCGCCGTTCTGAATGCGCCACAGCGCTTCCAGGCGGCGGTACAGCGCGTCCTTGGAGACGGCGTCTTTGTATAAAAGCACTTCGTCCTTGGCGGACAAAAGCGCGACCTCTTCTCCCGAAAAGCCCGCGATCTCCGCCGCCGCACGGGAGGCCGTCTGCGCATTGTCCGTCACATACACCACCCTGCCCTCCGTACAGCAGGCGGCGAGCAGCGATTTGAAGGGAAGATTCACGCCAAAAACCGCCGTCGGCGTGCCGAGGCGGAGGTCGTTTTCGAGGTCGAGAAAATCGCCCCCTAAGTTGTGCGGGTTGAAAAATGCCTTGGGCATATCTTTTCTCCGGAAAAACGCCTTACTGGTTGAAGGCGTTCATCACGTTTTCGATGGTTTCCCCTTTCGCAAAGCGGATGGCCGCATCCGCGGCCCTGCCGCAGGCGTCCGCAAACAGGGGATAATCTTCCTTGCGGATGTCCGCAAGAACGTAGTTGATGATGGGAATGTTGACTTCGGGATCCTTGATCCCGATGCGGATGCGCGGAAATTCGGACGTTCCGATCTCCCCGATGATGCTGCGCATTCCGTTGTGCGTGCCTGCGCTGCCCGTTGCACGGATGCGCAGTTTGCCCTTGGGAAGGTCGAAATCGTCGTAGATGACCAGCAGGTTTTCGGGCGGGACTTTGTATTTTGCCATCAGCTGTTTTACCGCCCTGCCGCTGGCGTTCATGTACGTGACGGGACGGGCAAGGATCACCTTTTCCCCGCCGACAAACGCTTCCGCCACCGACGCCTCGCATTCCTTTTTTTTGAACTTCACGCCCAGCTTTTCCGCCGCGTCACCCACGGCGAGAAAACCCATGTTGTGAAAAGTAGTTTCGTATTTTTTTTCGGGATTTCCCAATCCCACAATGAGAAACATATTGCCTCGCTCAGGCGGCAGGAGCCGCATCATTCAAAAGACACGAACGCCGCGTTTGAAAAAACGCGGCAGTCCGGAAGATACTTTTTGTTCGATCAGTCGTAAATTTTGGACATCGGTTTGTCGAGATAGACGTTTTCGATGGCGGCTGCAAAGATGTCCGCAACGGAAATGACGGAGATCTTGTCCAGCTTCTTTTCGGGAGGAAGGTTGATGGTATCGAGGACGACCAGCTCTTTGATGGGAGCTTTCTCCAGCCTCTCCATGGCGGGGCCGCTGAACACCGCGTGGGTGCAGCCCGCATACACTTCCTTTGCGCCGTGGTCCATCAGAGCCTGCGCGCCCTGGCAGATGGTTCCAGCCGTGTCGATCATGTCGTCCACCATCAGGCACTTCTTGCCCTCGATGTCGCCGATGATATTCATGACTTCCATCACGTTTGCCTTGGGACGGCGCTTGTCGATGATCGCCATCTGGCAGTTGAGCTTCATCGCGACGTTGCGCGCACGGGTCACCGAACCGATGTCGGGCGAAACGACGACGAAGTTTTCGTCGATGATCTGCTTTTTCTTGAAATAATTATAGATGGTAGGTCCGCCCAGCAGGTGATCGAGAGGAATATTGAAAAATCCCTGGATCTGTGCGGCGTGCAGGTCCATGGTGAGGACGCGGTCCGCGCCTGCGGCGGTGATAAGGTCGGCAACGAGCTTTGCCGTGATGGGATCGCGCGAACGCGCTTTCCTGTCCTGACGGGCATATCCGAAATAAGGCATCACAGCCGTGATACGGCCTGCGCTTGCGCGGCGCGCCGCATCGATCAGGATAAGCAGTTCCATCAGATTGTCGTTGACCGGTGCAGATGTGGACTGGATGATGAACAGATCCCTTCCGCGGACGGTCTCATCGATATGGACTGCCGTTTCACCGTCTGAAAAACACCCCACTTCCGCGCCGCCGAGCTCTGTGTTCAGCTTTTTGGCAATGGCTTCCGCCAGCGGGCGGTTGGAGTTTCCCGCAAACAGTTTGATCTCGTTGCCGTGTGTTATCATGTGTACCTCCGAAAAATACTGAGATTGCGGCCATGCCGCATGATTTTACGCGTTACAACGGCTTTTATGAACTTGTAAAAAGCAAAAAAGCCGGGCAAAATTTTCTTTTTGCCTCCCCCGATTTGCCGCGCCGCAACTTTATAGATCGGCGCCGTTACGGTTAAAAAGGCGGTTTTCCCCGCCCCGCTTCCGTATATATTTATTGTACGGTTTTTCCGCGCAATAGTCAAATGTTTTATGAGGACAAACAAAAATTTATTGCCCTTCTTTTTCCTCTTCTTTTTCCCGCTCCGTTTTCGTGCGGGCGCGCATGGAACGGAAAAACCCCGAAAGCAGCTGCGAACACTCCTCTTCCAGCACCCCGCCCTCCACTTCCAGTTTGTGGTTGAGAAGGTTGCTTTCCGCAAGCTCCGCCGTCATCGAACGCCCCTTCTGTTCGTACGCGCCGAAATAGATCTTGCGCACCCGCGCGTTGAGCGCCGCGCCCATGCACATGGGGCAGGGTTCGAGCGTGACGTACAGGTCGCATTCGGGCAGGCGCCAGCTGTGAAATTTTTTGCACGCGCGGTCGATGGCGTACATTTCCGCGTGCGAGCTTGCCATCTGCGTCTTTGTGCGGCGGTTGTACCCCGAGGACACGATCTTCCCCTCGCACACGATGACCGCCCCCACAGGCACCTCCCCCTGCGCCAGGCCCTTTCTGGCGCGGGCAAGTGCGGCGCGCATAAATTTTATCTTGTCTTCCATAGTTCCTCCGAAAGGCGGCGCACGACGCCGATGTTTTTGGCAAGGATGGGGTAAAATTCTCCCTCGCCCAGCGGATGAGAGAGACTGTCCCGCCCCGCTTCTATGGTAAATGCGGGGATCTTCAGCGCGCGGATACAGAAGTCCTTGTATCCTCCTCCGCTGCCCGCAAGGCGCTTTGCCGCATACCCCGTCTCCGCGGCGAGGGCGCGGGCAAGAAGTTCGTCACGGCGCAGGCGCTCCCCCTGCTGAAAGTACTCCCAATAAATCTCCTCTCCCTTGGTATGGTAGGAGATCGTGGCGTCGGGGCGCACGTCCAGCGTAAATCGGTACAGCGCCGCGCTCTCCGGCTCGCTCAGCGGGCGCCTGCCGATGTAGTTTTCAGGCGCGGGCGCGCGCACGTTGCGCACTCCCTCTCCCCAGCCCGCGGGAAAATTGACGTTGAGATCGACGGCATTGCCGTTGGCTTTCCAGAGGGAAAAGGAATTTTCCCCGTTGACCGCGCGCAAAAAACGAGCGCGTTTTGGCGGAAGCTGTTTCAAAAACTCTTCCCCGTACATAGAAAGGAGCGCTCCGTCCGGATCGGAAAGCGGCACAAACCACGCACCGCCGCGCGTCAGCCCGAACAGGAGATGTTCGGGCGCAAGCAGAGAGGTGACCCATTCCCTGCCGTGTATCCCGTACTGCACGATCAGCTGGGGAAATTCGTGTCTGCCCGCAAACAGCGCCACGATGGGAAGTCCGCACGCGCTTGCGCCGATGATCCGCTTTTCTCCGCCGTAACTTTGGTAAAAACGATAAATTTTCTGCACTGCGTCCATAGAAACATTGTACGGACAAAGCGCAGAAAAGTTGACTTATTTGTGATATTCGCTGCCTGAGTTGATCATAAACGCGCGGTAGATCTGTTCGCAGAGAATGACGCGCATCAGCTGGTGCGGGAAAGTCATGTCCGAAAAGGAGAGCAGAAAATCCGCCGCCTGCTTGACCTTTGCGTCCAGCCCGCAGGAAGACCCGATGACAAAAGTCATTTCCCTGCCCGCATCGCACAGTTCCTTCACCTTTTCGGCAAGGGCGGGGCTGGAAAGCTTTTTCCCTTCCACCGCCAGAACGATGGTGTAGCCGCGCAGCTCCTTTAAAATGAGTTCCCCTTCCTCCGCAAGCGTGCGGCGCTCGGGAAGTTCCCGCACGGTCACCTGCGCGAATCGGGTGAGCCGCTTGCAGTATTCCGCCACCGCGTCCGCATAGAATTTTTCCTTGAGTTTGCCCACGCAAACCAGTGTGATCTTCTGCATTTTCAGCCACCTATGCCGCTCACCAGGTTGATGACCCAGAACAGCGCGCAAAGCAAGATCCCCGCCAGCGCCGCATAGGAAAAGGGCTTGATCTCCCCTTCTCTCTTGCGGTTGCCGCGCTTGTCGACAAAGATAAGATAGGCAAGGGACGCCAGAAGGCAGACCGCCGAGACGACGTAGATCGCGATCTCGCCGCCTGCGGGAAGCCCTTCCAGAAAGGCGAATTTTTCATTGAAAATGATGACGGCGTTGTTGACAAAGTGAATAAGCACCGTGGGCAGAAGCGAATCCGCCCGCACGGCGAGCAGCGTAAACGCCGCCCCGCACACAAACTGGTACACCGTCTGCGCGGGGTTCTGGTGAAAGATGCAGAACAGCGCCCCGCCCAAAAGGCAGACGGCGACGGTGCCGACGTCCTTGATCCCTTCGAGAATGATGCCGCGGAAAATGGTCTCTTCCAGCAATGCGGGCAGAAGCGCCACGACGATGAGCACGCCGACGATCCCGCCCCCTTCCAGCGAGGGAAGCGAGGAGGAGGGAAGCTTGTACCCGAACAGTCCGAGAAAAGCCACAAACGCATTGTTGACAAAATTCAGACTGAACATCAGCCCGAACAGCAGGACAAGCCCGATGAGATAATATTTCGGATGCGACGCTTTGCGCCACCCGAACGAAGCAGGCTTGCTGCGATAGATAAAGGCAAATGCCAGAATGACGGCAATGTAGACGATCTGATAGAGCAGATAGGAAAAATATTTGTAGACGTCCGTCTGCGAGATCTCGTCCACCGTCATGCCGAGCGTTTTGGAGAGAACGGCGACGGTGACGGAAAAGGCGAGAGAGATGACGAGCATCCCGATGATCGCCCCCGAATACACCATGCCGCTGACCACCTTGCGCGGCTGATCGAATACACTGCGTTTTACAGGTCCTTTCCCCTGTCCGGAGAATTGTTCTTTGCGTTCCATGCCAATTATTATACCGAAAAATTTTTGTTTCGTAAACAAAATTCTTTTGATTTTGCAGATTTTCTGCTATAATTATTGCGAAAGCAAAGAGAGGTCATCGTATGAGAGTTATCACTTCCGACAAAATCGAGCAAGCCGTGTACGAGCTTGCAAAAAACGCCTGTCTGCACCTGACGCCCGCCTGCACAAAAGCTTTGCAGGACGCGCAGAAAAGGGAGGAAAAAGGCAGCGCGGCGGCGTTTGCGCTGGACACCGTTTTGCAGAACGCGGCGACGGCCGCACAGGAAAACATGGCGGTCTGCCAGGACACGGGTTACGCCGTCATCCTCGCCGAACTGGGCCAGGACGTACACATCGAAGGCAAACTTTTTTCCGATGCGGTCAACGAAGGCGTGCGAAGAGCATATGAAGATTTTTGTTTCCGCAAGAGCGTCTGCGACCCCATCACGCGGGTCAACACGGCGGACAATACCCCCGCCGCACTGCACACGGAGATCGTAAAAGGAGACAAGCTGAAACTCACCTTTCTGCCCAAAGGATTCGGGAGCGAAAACATGTCCCGCCTGTATATGCTCACGCCCGCCAAAGGCGTGGACGGCATTGTGGAAAGCATCGTGGAAACGGTGAAGCTTGCGGGGAGCAAACCCTGCCCGCCCGTTTATGTGGGCGTGGGGATCGGCGGCACTTTTGACACCTGCGCCTTCCTCGCCAAGAAGGCTTTGACGAGAGACCCCGGCACTTCCAATCCCCGCGCGGACGTGGCAGAGATCGAGCGGCGCGCCCTGGAAAAGATCAACGCGCTCGGCATCGGCGCGCAGGGATTCGGCGGCAAGGTGACCGCCCTCGGCGTGAGCTGCGAACTTGCCCCCACCCACATTGCGGGGCTGCCCGTTGCCGTCAATATCCAGTGCCACTGCGTGCGCTGCGAGAGGACGATCCTCTGACAAAACCGCCTTTATTGCCCGATTATGCGTGACATAGTACTATGAATTTGCTTAAAATACAGGTGAAACCATGAAAAAAATAACGTTGCCGCTGACAGACGCGGTCATTGAAAATTTGAAAGAGGGAGAGAGCGTTCTCCTTTCCGGAAGCATTCTGACGGGCAGAGACTGCGCCCATAAGCGCATCTGCGAATTTCTGGACAGAGGCGAACCCCTTCCCTTCTCCTTTGTCGGAGAGACCATTTACTACGCGGGCCCTTGCCCCGCCCCTGCGGGAAAAGCGTGCGGCAGCTGCGGCCCCACGACCAGCGCGCGCATGGACTCGTTTGCCCCGCGCCTTTTGCGCCTGGGGCTCAAAGGAATGATCGGCAAGGGCGAACGAAGCGACGAAGTGTGCAAAAGCATTGAAGAAAATCACGCCGTCTATTTTGCCGCCATCGGAGGCGCGGGAGCGCTGTACGGAAACGCCATCAAAAAGAGCGAGCTCATCGCTTTCCCCGACCTGCTCAGCGAGGCCGTGTACCGCTTTGAAATTGAAGATTTCCCCTGTATCGTCGCCATCGACTGCCACGGCGGAAACATTTACAAGAGATAAAACTTTATCGTAATTTTACATATTGTGAGGTGAATAAAAATGATAGCGAAAGATTGTATCCGCGCCCGCAGATCTGTACGGGCATTTTCCGACAAGGACGTGGAAGAAGGTCTGCTCCGCGACATCGTGCGCGCCGCTCTCTATGCGCCCGTCGGCATGAAAATGTACGACAGCCTGCACCTGAGCGTCCTTCCCTGCCATGCGGAAGTTGAAAAATTTACACAGCTTTGCCGCAGCCAGAGCGGAGATGAAAATGCCGATCCCGTACACAACGCCGCAGCGCTCATCGTCGTTTCCGGCAAGCGCACCAACGCCGTGGAATACGCCAATTCCGCCTGCATGATCGAAAATATGCTGCTTGCCGCGACCGATCTGCGACTGGGCAGTCTGTACGTATTCGGCGCCATCAACGCCACGCACGGCACCCCTTACGAAAAGAAGCTTGCACAGCTTTTACAGCTCCCCGAAGGGTTTACCCCGCTCGGAAGCGTTGCCGTCGGATACTGCGACGCAGAATTTTTGCCGCGCGAACGGCCCAACCGCGTGACGGGCATCAATTTTATAAAGTGATTTTTACGGCTCCCCGCAGACAGCGGGGAGCCGCCTTTAAAGTCCGTTTTCCGATCGGAAAAATTATAATAGGCAGGAGGCGCCGCTTTGAAAGCGGTGCCTCCTTTTTGCAGTAAAAAAAGACGGCTTTCGCCGTCCGATCGCTACACTTTTCTCCCCAAAAGTTCGTCCAAAGAGATCCCGTAAAAATCCGCTATCCTGATACACATATCGATGGAAGGGACTACCCTGCCGCTTTCCCAGCGATATATGTTCTGGTGATTGACGCCCAGTTCCTTGGAAAGTTCGTATGGGTTGAGCCCTCTCTGTTCCCTATTTTGTTTTAAAGCTTCTGCAATATCCATAAATCTATTATGACACAAAGATGATAAAATGTCATGAGTTGCACCAATTTGTGCATATCGACATTATGCCCGAAATTGTATTTTTTTCAAGCAATATGGACTTTGTTTAAAAAAATAACTCTGCAAACGCCAATCTCAATTTTTTGCGCCCTAATAAATACCTCACCCTGTTTTCTGCCGCGGCTCTTCAAATATATGATCAAAGATTTTTTGAGTCCCTCCTCTCGCCGACAAAAACAGCATTTTTACCGAGAAAAAAGCGGGCGCAATCGCGCCCGCTTTGATCATTGATTTTTGTTATTCTGCTTTCGGCGAATCCCCCAACGAGAGCTTATACAGCTTGACGGAATTTTCGATGGTCTTTTCCTTTGCAGAAGCGCCGTATTTGTCGACATCCACGACGTTCTTGGGGCCGTGATTGAGACAGAGCGGGCCGTTCAGACAGCCGCCGTCGCACGCCATTCCCTCAAAGAAATTTTCCGTTGCGCGATTGAATTTAAGCTTCATCAGCGCGGCGCGGCACTCATCGATGCCGTTCATGGCAATGGGACGGATGCCCTCCACACCCATCTCCTTGGCAACCTCCGCCACGCCCTGCGTGATCCCGCCGCTCTTGGCGAAGATCCTGCCGTAGAAAGACGCATTGTCCAGCGACGTCTCTTCCAGGCTCTCCACATTGATGTGACGGGCATCCAGGAATGCCTGCAATTCCTCAAAGGAGAGAACGCTGTCGATGGCGCCCTGCGTTTTGGGAAGTTTGTACTCCGCCTTCTTGCTGGCGCAGGGCCCGATAAAGATGACTTTGCCCTTCGGGTCGGTGCGCTTGATGAGCATGGCCGCCTCCACCATCGGGGAAACGGAATGGGAGATATACTTGACAAGTTCGGGGAAATTCTTTTCCACAAACATGACGAAGGACGGGCAGCAGGAGGTGGTGAGGATCCCCTTTTCTTTCCACTCGCTCGCTTCGTGATACAGAGTGATGTCCGCGCCCAGCGCCGCCTCGACCACCTGGTGGAAGCCGAGCTTGCGGATCCCCGTGACGACCTGTTCGATTTTTGCGTATTTGAACTGGCTGACGATGGACGGCGCGATGACCGCATAGACGTGATAGTTTTTGTTGTCGTCCGAATTTTTTAAAATATCGATGACTTCCAGGATCAGCGATTTGTCCACGATGGCACCGAACGGGCACTGGTAAACGCAGGCGCCGCAGGAAATGCACTTGTTGTTGTCGATGACCGCCTTTTTGTCCTCGCCGACGGAGATCGCCTTGACCTTGCAGGAATTGACGCAGGGACGCTTTTGCGCAATGATCGCGCCGTACGGGCAGGCCTGCGTGCATTTGCCGCACTCGATGCACTTGGATTTATCGACGACCGCCTTGTGATCGATGATCTGAATGGCGTCGCGGGGGCAGACTTCCTTGCAGCGGTGGACGATACAGCCGCGGCAGGCAGGAGTAACAAAGATCCCGCCGATCGGACATTCGTCGCAGGCAATGTCGATGACTTCCACAATGTTGGGATTGTTTTTATCCCCGCCCTGCGCAAGCTTGATGCGCTCCTGCACGATGGCGCGCTCCTTGAAGATACAGCAGCGCATGGTCGCCTTGGGGCCCGGAGAGATCTCCTTGGGAATGTCTATGTAGATGTTGTCGTAACAGTGTTCGTATTCGTTGCGGATAACTTCTTTCAAAACTTCGTACTTCAGCTTTTGTACGGCGGTATCAAATATTCTCTTTTCTGCCATAGTTTTACCTGACCTTTATTTTACCTGACCTTTATATAGATTCTGCGCTCAATCGTAATCGATGGCGACTTCTTTCCCCATTTTTTTCAGATTGGCGGCAAGGCTCTCCACCAGTTTGAGTTTCATGGTGATGTCGATGGGCAAGCCCTGATGCGCCGCATTGATGCTCTGACCAACGTAAAAATGCACGCTCGTCGCTTCCTCAAACAGCATTTGCGCCAGCAGGGAAGCGCCGTCTTTTTTCGTGAACGTCTTGGGGGTGAGGTCGCTTGTGGAAACGTACTTTTCGGAAAGCTCCAGCAGGCGGCGCATGGTGAGCACCCCTTCCGTGGTGAGGTCGATCCCGTCGATAAACCCGATGGGCGGGACGTCCTTGTCGGGGAAATCAAAGGAAGCGCGCACAGTGGTTTTCAGATGCCGCGCCACGATCTGCGAACTTGTTCCGCCGCAGACCACCTTTTTCCCGTCCCCCGCAAGGAAGCGGGAAATATAGAAATCGTCCTTGCTCTTGTCGACGGGCGGGCCGATCATCAGCGAAACGTTCAGCTTTTCGCGCACCTTGACGGCGGCGACGGTGGTATCGTCGCCGGGCGTACCCAGATACAGATCGTTGCACACCCCTGCAAGCAGGCACGCGACGGCGCGCGCGCTCATTGTGGGCTTAACGTTGTTGTCCAGAAATTCCATCACTTCGGGACGCTGCCAGCCGAGGTTCATCGTCATGCCGATGCCGGCGTGAATGACGCCGTCGCTCATGACGACGACGATGTCCCCCGCCTGCAGATCGAGGACGGTTCTGTACACGGTTTTGCCGAGGACTTCCATGGCCGTACGGTCGAAATCGCAGCTCTTGCAGTTTCGGACCAAAATCGCCTGAGGGTTGTCAAACTCGAACAGATACCCCTTCCCCTGACTGTTCATGTGAATGACGGAAAAGGTGGAATAGGCGACGCCGCGCACCTTGCACACGGGAAGGGATTGCAGAATGGTTTCCACGCACTCTTCAATATCGATGTCGTTGGAAACCATCGTGCAGAGAATTTTGGAAGTGAGGGTGGAAAGGATATTTGCCTTTACCCCGCTGCCCAGCCCGTCCGCCAGGACGAGGGTGGTATAATCGCCCGAAACGATGCTTTCCACGCGGTCACCGCACAGTTCTTCGTTCTTTTTATTGAGGGACGTATAGCCGCTTTCAAGACAAAGTGCCATATCACTTGCCTCCGTCGTCGCCCTGCAGAGTCTTTTTGAGTTTGAGCAGCGCGACCTTGGTTTCCGCCGTCGTTTCGCCCAGCAGAGAGGCGATCTCCTGCGCTACGCGCATCTGTTTTTTGATGACTTCGTCCGTGGTGGCAAGCGTTTCCAGCTTGACTTTGTCCAGCTGCTCTTCCGACTTGGTTTCCTGCGTGATGTCCTTCATCACGGCGTACGTGCCCTTGTTATCCTTGAGCACGATGATGGTGAGTTCGATGTAGCTCGACGTCTTTTCCAGGAACACTTTTTTATTGTAAATGTTCTGGTGATCCTGCGTGGCAAGCACGAAATCCGTGGGGTTGAAATAATGGAAGATCCCCTTCCCCTTGATGTCGTAATCGCGGATACCCAAGAGCTGTTTCGCCTTGTTGTTGATCTCCAGAATGTTGAGATCGTTGTCCAGCAAGACGATGCCGTTGGGGCTGGTCTGGATGATCTCGTAGGACATACTTTCGGCGCGCTCGCGCATGAACGGCACGCACATATCGATGTTTGCGTATCCGTTGGCGACCGCCCACGCCTTTTCCAGACAGGTATCGTACCCGCAGGCGCCGCAGTTGAGCATATCCTCGGGCTTTGTCTTGCCCGTCTTGGCGAGGATCTCGCTCAGCTGTCTGTCCGTGGGGATAAAGTCCTCCGTGCGGCGGCGTTCGCGCACGCAGGTAAAATCGATGTCCGAAGGAGTGTACGCCGCGGAGGCGTGCTCCTGCAGATCTTTGTTGACGTATTTGCGGATGTCCGCATTCGCTTTCAGCGCGCCCGCTTTGAGCGCAAGCGAACACGGCCCGTTGACGCAGGCGGAATCGCAGCTGTTCATTTCGATGAACATACCCGAAAGGCTCTCGATGTTTTCGAGGACCTCTTTGCACTTCTTGGCGCCGTCCACGGCGACAAACTCGTATCCGTCGATATAGTTTTCAAACGATTTGATGATGCCGCGGCTGATGGGATAATACTTTGCGCGGTTGACGCCGCCCGACGCGTGCGCAGGCAGGCGGGCGATCTCGTCCAGGACGATCCCCTTGTCCTCAAACATGGCGGCGAGGTCCTCAAACGTGAGGACGCCGTCCACAATGCCGCTCTCCTTCGCTTCCCGCTTTTTGGCGATGCACGGCCCGATAAACACGACCTTTGCGTCCGGCCTCTTTTCGCGGATCATCTTGGCGTGCGCGATCATGGGCGTATCCACGGGAGCGAGGTATTGCAATGCCTTGGGATAGTACAGCTCGATCAGCGTATTGACGGCGGGACAGCAGGAAGTGATAAAGTTTTTATACTTTCCCCCTTCCAACAGTTTTTTATACTGCGCCGTCACTTCCCGCGCGCCGATGCTGGTTTCCTCCGCGTCCGCAAAACCCAGCCTGCCAAGGGCAAGCTTCATGACGGAAAAATCCTGCAGATTGAACGAGGAGACAAAGGAGGGCGCGACGGACGCTATGACGTTGCCGCCCTTTAAAAGCTCCTCCACTTCCCCGCGCTCGGTATGTACGCTCTTGGCGTTCTGCGGACAAACTTTCGTGCAATGTCCGCACAGAATGCAACGGCTGTCGATGATCTTTGCATGATGGTCTACGACCTTGATTGCTTTGACGGGACATTCGCGCAGGCACTTGTAGCAGTCCTTACAGCGCGCGTCCTTGAAATCGAGATAGCGGATCATACGCGGCCTCCGTTTATTTTACGTGCGGATAGATCTGCGTGAGAAAGAGCTCTTCGCAGTTATCCTTGTTGGCACCGTGGATCAGCATTTCGTCCGCAAGTACACTGACGCCGTGCGTGCAGTTACCCACGCAGAAGGTGGCCTGCAAGTCGATCTTGTCCTCCACGCCGTACTTCTTGATCAGGCGCTTCATTTCCTCGATCACGTCATACGAGCCGCGGAGATGACAGGAACTGCCTACGCATACTTTCACAACCATAGTAAACCTCTCGATATGTTTTTTGCCCGCACCGAATGAGCGGCGGACGGTGCTCAAATTTCGCCATATATTATAATATAAACGCGCGGGCAAGTCAATGGTTTTTCCGATTTTGCCCCGCGGATTTGCACAGCCGAAAAAAAAACCGTTCGTATGCGGACGGCTGAAAAGGACACTGAAATGTAAATATTAAATTTGCGGCGAATAAAATTGCTTGGATTTCATCATAGCCCAAACAATGATACAGAGCTTTTTAGCAACGGCCGTTGTTGCGAGACGATAGAATTTCTCTCTCACGCGAAGACGGGAATAATAATCGTAGAGAGCAGTATCGCATTGCAGCGGCATAAAGTCCGCCGTTCAGAGTGCTCTGCGAAGATATAGAGATCCGCGTTTAGAAATTTTATTCTGTTCTCCGGATTGTTTTACAGAAGCGTCTTGCCTCACATATAGTTTAGCACAAAGGAGCTCTTTTGTATAGCACACGAATGCCTGAAGCTAAAGCTTTCCACCACTGGCATAGCCGGTGGATTTTACAAGGCAGAGACATAAAGCCCCTGCCTTTTTCTTCAGTAAAGGTGAATTATACTATTAAGTGCAACACATAAAGCAAAAAAAGGAGTTCATACAGATCTGTGGTAAAATAGAGTTGCCAAACCAAAATTTTTCCAGGGAGATTTTACCATAGAAGAGCGCTGCTGTCTACGAGAATACTACGCTTCGGTCCATCTAAGCCCGCACAGAACGAATCAAGCACCGATACGCCTGTATTCTCCCCCGTCTTGTCGAGCATCCGCTGTTTGCGGGAAAGAGTAAACGTCTTTCGCACGCCGCGCGCAGTGATCACTTCCTGCATGAAATTTCTCCTGTTTCAGTCCGTTACTTCTTTTCGGGCGGGAGCCCCTTTTTGATCCCCTTTTCCCGACGGACCTGTTCTACTACCTTTTCGTAGCCCTTGCCCTGCGGGCGGTAAAAGACCTCGTCTTTGAGGGAATCGGGCAGATATTGCTGTTCCACCCATCCGCCGTAATTGTGCGGGTATTTATAGTTTGCGCTCTGCGCCTTTGTCTCCTTGTCGCCGAAGGTATTGTCCATGAGATAGGGCGGGATGTTGTCGTCGCGCACTTCGCGCGCGGCGCGCTTTGCCGCGTCCATGGCGATGATCACCGAATTGGACTTTTGCGCCTCGCACACGTAGATGATGGCGTTGCTCATGGGGATCAGTCCTTCGGGCGCGCCCATCTTTTCAAAGGCGTACATGGCGGACGTTGCCACCACCAGCGCGTTGGGGTCAGCCATGCCCACGTCCTCGCTGGAATGCGCCACCAGCCGCCGCAGAATGACGAGCGGATCGCACCCGCCCTCGATCAGGCGAAACGCATAGTACAGCGCCGCGTCGGGATCGCTGCCGCGCAAACTCTTGCAGAAGGCGGAGAGCATATCGTAATAGGTATCCTCGTTGTAGGAAAGCGCCTTGCGCTGGATGGACTGTTCAGCATCCGAGAGAGTGACGTGTATGCTGCCGTCCGCCGCAGGCGGCGTTGTGAGCACGGCAAGTTCGAGCGCGTTGTAGGCGGTGCGAAGATCTCCCCCGCTCATGGACGCAATGTGCGCGATCGCTTCCTCATCCACCTGCGCTTTGTACGAGGCGAGCCCCTTGCGCGAGGTGAGCGCCTTTTTCAGCGCGCCTGCAATGTCCTCTTCCGAGAGCCTGCGGAATTCAAACACGCGGCAGCGGGACACGATGGCGGGCGTCATGGACGCGTAGGGATTTTCCGTCGTGGAGCCGATAAAGATGATGGTCCCCTGCTCGATGGCGGGTAGAAGGGAATCCGACTGCGTCTTGTTGAAGCGGTGGCACTCGTCCAGAAGAAGATAGGTCTTTTTTCCGTACAGTTTGAGGGCGTTGCGCGCGTCCTCCACCGCCTTTTTTACGTCCGCGACCCCGCACTGAACGGCGTTCAGTTTGACAAAATTGCCGTGCGTGGTGGAAGCGATGATGTTGGCGAGCGTGGTTTTTCCGCATCCGGGAGGGCCCCAGAAAATACAGCTGCCCAGCCTGTCCAGGCTGATGGCGCGCCGCAAGAGACTGCCGGGAGCCACAATGTGCTGCTGGCCGATAAACTCGTCCAGATTGTTGGACCGCATCTTGTCCGCCAGCGGCTTTGCGTCGTATTCGTTGTTGTTCAAATCGAAAAGATCCATGGTGTCACTCTCTTTCGCCGTCTGTCTGCAAAAGCTGTCTGATCTTTGCGGCGTTCTCCTTTCCGAGTTTGTACCCCGCGTCGTAGACCGCGGGATGATATTTCATCTGGTATTGGGAAATGTCGCCCATGTCAGGTTCCAGCCAAAGATCGGTCACCCTGCGCAGGGAACGGCGGCAGCTCTTTGCGTTTTTATCCTCCACCAGATCGTAAATGCGCGTAACGAGGGAAATGACGTTGCCGATCTTTTCGGGATGGCGCAATTTACCCAGCACGTCCACCGCAACCACGACGTCCGCGCCCAGCTGTTTGACCTGCGCGGCGGGTACGCGGCAGAACACGCCGCCGTCCACGAGGATCATGCCCTCTTTCTCCACGGGACGGAACACCGACGGAATGGAGCTGGAAGCGAGAATGGCGTCCGTCACGTCCCCTTCGGTAAAGTGGATGAGCTTACCCTTCTTGATATCGACGGAAACGCAGCTGAAAGGAATGTTCAGATCGGAAAAACTGCAGTGTCCGATGAGTTCCGCCATCATTTTGCGCACTTTTGTCCAGCGCATCAGCCCCAGCCGCGACGGGGTAAGGATCCCCAGATCGACAATGTCGCGCGGGGAAATGTTCTGTACATACTCTTTCATATCGTCTGGAGTCATTCCCTTGGCGTAACAGGCGCCCACGATACTGCCCATGGAAGAGCCTGAAATAAAATCGGGGCGGATGCCCTCCTCTTCCAGAGCCTTTAAAAATCCGATGTGCGCAATGCCGCGCGCACCCCCTGCGCCCAACGCAAGACCCAGCGTCCGTTTCATAATCTGACCGCTCCTTTCATATATTTTACTATGTTTCGCGTACGGAAAGCGGTGTTTCCCGCCGCGCTGTTTGTGCTGATTTTGCTGATGCTCTCCTCTCCCGCGGCATACGCCGCCGCCTGTATGGAGGGCATCGTCCTGTGGGCAAAGTCCGTTTTGCCCGTCCTGTTTCCCTTTTTTGTGTGTACGGGCATTCTCTCCGCCGCGGGAGCGCGCATGGCGGACAGGCTTTCTCCCGTCATGTCCCGCGTAAAACTTCCCGCTGCCGCCGCTCTGTGCGCCGTGACCAGTATTCTTTCCGGCTATCCCGTCGGCAGCCGATGCCTGTTGCAGCTGCGGCAGGCAGGAGCGATCTCCCCGAAGGACGCCACCCGCGTGAGCGTCGTCTGCTCCACCTCCGGGCCGATGTTCCTTGTGGGAAGCGTGGGCGCGGGAATGCTGGGAAGCGCCTCCGCGGGCGGGATCCTGCTTGCCTCGCACCTGATCGGCGTGTTTCTCACCGCCGCGTTCTTTCTGCCCTTTCTGAAAAAGCCGCAAAGCGCGTCTTTTCCCGCGCTGAACGCCAAGGCAGGAGGCTTTGCCGAAAATATCCAGAGCGGAACGATCTCCGTGCTGTGTGTGGGCGGGTTTATCGCCTTTTTCTGCGTGGTGGCGCAGGCGCTCGAACAAACGGGCATTTTTGCCCTTGTGACCAAAGCCGTCGCACTGCCCCTTTCCCTGTTTTCGCGGGAAGAAATGGCGGAGGGACTGACCTTTTCCCTGCTGGAAGCCACGCGCGGCTGTGCCGCGCTGTCCGCGTGCGGAATGTCCGCCCTGCCCTTTCTCGCCTTTGCCGTCACTTTCGGCGGGGCGAGCATCCTTGCCCAGCAGATCGCGTTTTTCAAACCTGCGGGGGTAAAGATCAGGGTGTTTCTGGCAATCAAACTGCTGCAGGGAATCATTGCGGCGCTCGTCTGCGCCCTCTTTACCGCCTTTTAAAAAAGCTACACGCGCTTAATAGCAGCCGAGCAGCTTGAAATTTTGGGAATACTGCGACACTCTGCGGAGCGCGGAACGCACGTTTGCATCCGCAACGTCCCCTTCAAATTCGACAAAAAAACAATAGGCGCCCGGACTGTTTTTGATGGGACGTGATTCGATTTTTGTCATGTTCAGGTCGTAAACGGAGAGGATCTGGAGCATCTTGAGAAGGGCGCCCGGTTCGTGCGGGCAGGTGGCCGCAAAGTACACGCGCGCGCTGTGCTCGGGTAAAAACTCCTCTCCCTTGCCGACGAGCAGAAACCGGGTAAAGTTTTTGCTTTCGTCTGCGATGTTCCCGCCGAGAAAGCAAAGCCCCTCCCGCTTTACGTGCGAGCCGACAATGCCCGCATCCCCGCGCTGTTTCAGGTGCGCGAGGCTCTGCATGGTGGAATCGGTATAGATGACGTCCGCCTGCGGAAGGTGCTCCGCAATAAAGCGGCTGCACTGCAAAATTGCCTGCTGGTGCGAATACAGCGTTCTGATCTCTTCCAGCCGCGTGCCGACGGGAACGATCAGCCTGTGTTCGATGGGCAGAAGATACTCCTCCGCCGCATACAGGGAAGGATTGGCGTACAGGAGGTCGAGATTTTGCGTGACGGCGCCCTGCAAGGTGTTTTCCACGGGCAAAACCGCCGCCTCCGCCTCTCCGTCCAGCAAAGACTGAACGACCTGGAGGAAACTGTGACGGGGTACCCCCTCCGCCTGCGGGCAGAGCTTTGCCGCGGCGAGGGAGGAATAACTCCCTTCCGGGCCGAGATAGGCAACGCGTAAAGGTTTTTCCTGCATGACCGTCCCCTCAGATCTTGTCGGCGATGTCCAGGACAAGCCGCTCGGTATCCGCCCAGCCGAGGCAGGGATCGGTAATGGATTTCCCGTACACGATGTCCTCTTTCTGGCAGCCCTCTTCGATAAAGCTTTCGATCATGAAGCCCTTGACGTATTTTTTGAAATCCTTGTCGTAAAGGCGGTTGTTGAGCACCTCTTCCACAATACGGATCTGCTGTTTGTACTGCTTGCCCGAATTGGAATGGTTTGCGTCGATGACGATGGCGGGATTTTTCAATCCCGTCTTGGAATACCCCTCGATGACCTTCATCACCGTTTCGTAATGGAAATTGGGGATGTCGTTGCCGTAGCCGTCCACCGCGCCGCGCAGGACTGCGTGCGCGAGTTCGTTGCCCGATGTCCTGACCTGATAATTCTGATACTTGAACACCTGTCCGCCGCTCTGCGCCGCATAGATGGAGTTGAGCAGGACGGGAATGGAACCGCTCATGGGGTTTTTGATGCCGACGGGCAGTTCGATCCCGCTGGACACGAGGCGGTGCATTTGGTTTTCGCTGGAACGCGCGCCGATGGCGACGTAAGTGAGCAAGTCCTCGACGTAGGCATAGTTTTCGGGGTACAGCATTTCATCCGCGGAGGAAAGCCCGCTGGCGCCGATGGCGTCGATGTGCAGCCTGCGGATGGTGAGGATGCCCTTTAAGATGTCCTCCTTGCTCTTGGGATCGGGCTGGGTGAACATTCCCTTGTATCCCACGCCCTTGGTGCGCGGCTTGTTTGTGTAAATGCGCGGAATGATGACGATTTTATCCTTGACGCGCTCGTTGAGTTTGCCCAGGCGTTCCACATAATCGAGAACGGGTTTGCTTTCGTGCGCCGAACAGGGGCCGATGATGAGCAGCAGCTTGTCCGCCTCGCCGCGGATGACTTCGGAAGCGAGCCTGTCCCGCTCCGCCTTGATTTTTTTCAGATCCTCGGGCAGCGGCAGAGTCTGCAGGATCTCTTCCGCGGACGGGATCAGTTCTTCTCTTTTAAACATGGTTTTCAGCCTCTTTGAGATAGCCGTTCAGATCCTCGCGGATCTCTTCCGGAATGTATTTGTCCACATTTTTATGAAAGCGCAGCGCGTCCTTGACAAGTCCAGAACTGATGTGCAGGTATTCCTGCCGCGTGGGGAAAAACAGGGTGATCATTTCCTTGTACATATCCACGTTGATAAAGTTCAGCTGGGCTTCGTAGTCGTAATCCGTGCCGTTGCGGATGCCGCGCACATAGTAGCGCACCCCCTCCCTGCGCAGCAGATCCACCGTCAGTCCGTCATAGGAGAGTACGCGCACGTTTTTATAGGACGCAAACACTTTTTTCAGCATATTCAGCCGCTGTTCCACCGTGAAGAGCGGCTTTTTGTTGGGGTTGATGAGGATGGCGACGATCACTTCGTCAAACAGATCCAGACATTTTTGCACGATGTCCTTATGTCCCAGCGTGGGCGGATCGAACGTGCCTGCAAACACACATTTTTTCATGGTAGTTCTCCCTGTTCAGTCGGGGGTAAAAAAGGTAAGATGGGCGATCCCGTACTTGCGCTCGTCGTACTTTACAAGATTTTCGATCTCGCCCTCAAAAGGTTTGTCCCCTTCCAGCACGGCGATCCCGCCCGTGTTGAGCAAATTCCGCTGTGCGATGATGCGAAGCGCATCCTCTCCGAATCCGCTCTTGTACGGCGGATCTACGTAGATGATGTCAAACGTCACGTCGAGCCGTTCCAGAAGCGCCTTATAATCCAGATTGTAAATTTTTGCATCCATGCGCAAAAGCGCAAGATTTTTTCGCAGAATGTCAAGGCTGTCCTGCGAAACGTCGTTGAACACGACGTAGTCCGCGCCGCGCGAGATGGCTTCCAGTCCGATGCTCCCGCTCCCGCAGAAGAGATCGAGAACGTTCGCCCCGTAAATTTCCGGCGCAAGAATGTTGAACAGCGCCTCTCTGGCACGATCGGACGTGGGGCGCACGTCCCTGCCCTTGAATACGGACAAAACTCTGCCCCTGTATTTTCCGCCGATGATCCTCACCGCTTTCTCTCCCCCTCGTCGTTCAGACTGCGGCGGGATTTCCCGCTCTCCACAGCCTGCGCACTGCGTTCCAGCATGAAAAGACGCATTTTTTCTTTCTGACCGCCGAGGATATATCCCACCCCCGCAATGATCAGATAGACGCCGAATAAAATAAAGGTAAACCATACGGACGAAAGCGGGATCACGTCCACTTTGGAAACCGCATCGATCATATAGAAAGAAGCGACGGGTGCGTACGCCCATCCGTACAGGAGCATGAGCGCCAGCCGCGCCCCGAGGCTGTTCCCCAGCGCCGAAACGAGGATCAACACGATCCCGACAAGGCAGGAAACCGCGGCGATCACAAACCCTTTGTACGGGCGGTATTCCTTGCAGGGACGATACACGCCCTGCGCGCCTGCCGAACCTACGGGCCGCTGTTCGCGGCTGAGTATGCCCGCCTGCTTCATTTTGTATGCCTGCTCTCCCGCCGAGCGGAACAGCATAAACGAAAGAATACAGTCGCAGGCAAACAGCACAAACATTAAGACCATGCGCAGCTGCACGTTTTCGATGAGAAGCAGGACAAACATCGTCATGCCGAACATCACCTTGATGACAAAGGGCGTGAGAGCGCGGCGAAGATATTCGAGGATCTCCCACCCGATTTTTTTGAGTATGTGCATTACTTTTCCTCCCTGTTGCCAAAATCGTAAATTTCCGCGTCCGTCACGAGAATGTCTGCGGGAACGTCAAATTCTTCCATAAACGGTTCTTCCGTACGCTGAAACGCGTAGGCGATCCCGATTTTCAGCGCGCCGCACCCTGCAAGAAAGCGATCGTAGTATCCCCCGCCGTAGCCGAGACGAAACCGACCGTTCCACGCGAGCATGGGCAGGACGACGACGTCGGGGCGCAGGGACGTCCTTTCGCCCTGCGGTTCGGCAATGCCGAACTTCCCCCGCTCCAAGGCCTGTCCTTCATACGATACAAAGGACATTTCTCCGCCCTTCACGCGGGGCAGGCACACCGTTTTTCCCTCCGCGAGCAGGCGGGCGAGAATGGCGTGCGTGTCCGCCTCGCTGCCGAACGAATGATACACAAAAAAGACTTTTGCGTCCTTCACCTGCGGCAGGGAAAAGAATTTTTCAAAAATCTGCTTGTCCCGCTCTGCGCGGTCGGGCGCACTGTCCCGAAGGGCGCGCATCTTGCGGCGCAAGGCGTTTTTATCCTTCAACATATATTTTCTCCGAGCGGCTCCCCACGCGGCACAGCGCCTCGTAAGAGATGGTGCCGTTTTCCGCGGCATAGCGCTCTGCATCGGAAAACACACATACGTATGCGTATTTTTTGAGCAAAACAGGCAAAAGCGCCGCATCCATACACAGGTTGTTCACGTTGCCGATGCCGCCTTTGCGGAAAAATCCGTCGCCGTATCCTGTGCGGAGAACGCTCAGTTTTTCGGGGGCGGGCATGATTCCGTAACCCGCATAGCCGCGCGGGAAAGAGCGGGAACACACCGCCTGCGCATACACGCGCATGGCAGGTTTCAGCGTTCCCTGCGGCAGAGAAAATCCCTGCGGCAGATACCCGTATAACCCGATCCCGATGCGGACCATGTCCAGATGATTTTCCGCGCCCGAAAGCGTCCCGCCCGTCGCGGAAATATGCCGCACCAACGGCCCGAACGCATACGTTGCATTCTCACAACATTTTAAAAACAGCGCAAGCTGTTTTTCCCGTACGTCCCTTTTTTCAGGGGCGCAATAATGGGAATAGATCCCCTCCACGCCCACGTTTTCACAAAACGTTCCCTTCAGAAAGCGAAGAAGAGAATCCCGCGTAAATCCGTATCGGTTCATGCCCGTATCGATCTTCAGATGACAGCGCACCGCGATCCCGTATTTCAGGCTCACTTTTTTTAACAGAGCGTAATCGCGCGCGTCCCCCACCGTGAAGATCAGATCTTCCAGGCCGCCGCGCAAAACTTCCTCTTCGCAAAGGGGCGGCGTCAGTACAAGAACGTCCTTGTCTGTCCCCGCATGGCGCAGCCGGACTCCCTCGTCCACGAGCGCCACCGCAAATACATCCGCCGTCGGGCGCAGCGTCTGCGCCACCGACGCGGCCCCGTGTCCGTAAGCATCTGCCTTGACGACGGCGCAAAGCTTCTGCGTTGGCGCCAACGAGGCAAAATATTCGGCATTGGAACGGATATGATCGGTTCTGATAACAGAAATTGTTTGCTGCACGGTTTTCCCCTCCCTTCCCGCATACAGTATATGCCGGGAACAAAAAAAGGGAAACTTTCAACCTTTATTATAACACATGAAAGGAATTTTGACAATAAAATCGGCTATTTGATTTTCGCTTTTTGCGCCCGCAGGAAAAACCAGAAAATTGCCAGGACCTGCAAGGGCGCCGCCACAACAAACACCAGCCAGGCATTTTGCATGGGCAGCGTGAGAAACAGCGCCAACGCCGCCATCCAGACGAGAAACGATACGGCGAGCGTGCGCAGGACGCGATTGCCCCAGATCCCCGCAAAAATGACGAGCAATATGCCGTTGACGGGGAGCGCCCAAATAAAAATCAGCCATTGCCCCGCCGCCTGCGCCTGGAACAGATACAGCAACGAAAAGACCAGCGTTGCAATAAACCAGACAAGCAGACTGCTCATCACCGTCACAAAAATGTGCGTGCGCTTTTTCAGCTTGCCGTAGAGTACGGGCCTCTTGTCCGCGTGTTCCTTGACGAGATAGTCAAGCGTCACCCCGTAAAGCACCGCGAGCTCGTACAGCACGGTCAGATCGGGCAGACTGTCCCCCCTCTCCCATTTGGAGATCGCCTTATCGGAATAATTGAGTTTTTCCGCCAACTGCAGCTGCGTCAGTCCCGCCTCTTTCCGACAGGCCGCCAGATTGCGGGCGACAATATTCTTTAATTCTTCCATACGTTTCTATTATAACATATATATCGGGTACCGTAAACGAAAAATTGAGAAAATTACGCATTTTTTCTGTGAAAACTACGGTTTTTTTGCCGAAAAATTGAACACTCTACTCACAGTAGAGCCGCCTCTCCCTCTCGTAGAGCCCCCAAATTTTACTCTACTTCCCCTGTAAAAAAGGGTATAGAGAAAAAACTGCACTGTAGGTTTTCAAAAAGCGGGCCTTGGGTTATAATAAAAACAGAGAGCGTCAGGATCAAAAAAAGAGCGGCACGAAAATCAAAAAAAGGCGGCACGAAATAAAAAACATATCGTTGCAAAATACTACTATGCCTTGCAATCGGAGAAATCAAAATGCAAATTTCCAAGAAAAATACAACACAGAGAAACCCCTTTACCTTTCCCTATGGCAAGATCACCGTAATAGGAGATTCCATTCCCAAAGGGCTGTATCTGGAAAACAGGCACATCCGCCGCGTCGGGCGCGGCGCAGTCAATACCATCGCGGAAAAGCTGGGAACGGAAATAGAAAACTTTTCCGTATTTGGGCAGACCTTAAAAAAATGTTGTGAAAAGGGACTTATTGAGCGTTGGCTGGACGAACACGCGGGAACGAGAGACAAACTTATCCTCTCCCTCGGGGGAAACGACTGCGACTATTGTTGGGAGGAAGTGGAAAAAGACCCCTATGCCCCGCACGCCCCCAATACGCCCCTGCCCGAATTTGAAAGACTGCTCCGCTTTGTCATTTCTTCCTGCAAATCGCGCGGAACAACGCCCGCCTTCACCTCCCTTCCGCCCATCGATTCGCAGAGATATTTTTCAAACGTCATCTGCGGAAGAGCGGACGGGAAGAAGATCATGCAATTTTTTCGGGGGGACGTGACCAATATTTCCCGTCATCAGGAGTGTTACAATACCGCCATTTTAAAAATAGCCCTGGAAAACGGATGCCCATTTTTTGATTACCGCAGCGAACTTTTATTGCGGACAGATTACCTCGACTGCCTTTCCGACGACGGGATCCACCCCAATCAACAGGGACACGACGCCATAGCGCAATATTTTTGTCGGCTCTTTGCACGCAATACAGCCGTCATGTAGTTACAGAGCGATTATTCCGTTCGCGAGTACTCTCAGCCTTGCGAATTTCTCTTTTGTCAAACAGAGAGCCTGCGGCATTGCCGCAGGCTCTCTGTTTTTCCGAAAACTTCCTTTATTCCCGATTTTTCGGAGAGATTCCAAAAAACTTGGAGTCTTTTCCCCACCTACCGCGTTGAAAATTACTCCGAAATATGGTAAACTTAAAACACCGATCGGAAAAGGAGAACAAAATGTCTGAAAATCGAATGGGTGAATTTCTCGCCGCCCTGAGAAAGACAAAGGGATATACGCAGCAGGAGATCGCCGAACGGTTGGGTGTTTCCAACAAAACGGTGAGCAGCTGGGAAACAGGAGCATCCGCTCCCGACATTTCCATGCTTCCCGTCCTTGCCGAACTGTATGAAGTGACGTGCGATGAAATTATCCGCGGAAAACGGATCCCCGCCGCCGATCTTCCGAATAAAAATCAACCGAAGCGC
>ERZ1643251.1281-NODE-1281-length-29306-cov-7.652046_pt1 | contig 29306 bp, 24 predicted proteins | sample MGYA00579261_ERZ1643251 | MGnify/ENA primary metagenome ERZ1643251 (study PRJEB29033, sample SAMEA4952267) | chicken gut metagenome | biome: Broiler Chicken; feature: Gastrointestinal Tract; material: Caecum | place: Ireland | collected 2018 | study: Broiler... | reverse complement strand
TTTCGTCGTAGATCCACGCCTCCATGCCCAGCTCTTTCGCCTTTTTCAGGCACGCACCGATACACGAGAACCACTTTTCGCCGAGATATTCCTCCTTCAGTCCCGTCCGCGCGTGCATGATGAACCCGCCGATGCCCGCAGACTTCATCTCTTCGATCTGCCGGCACAGTTCCCCTTCGTCCAGATAATTGTTCCAAGACCAAAACGGTATGCTGCGGTACTCTTTCAGTTCGCCGCCGAGGGCTAATCGCAATTTTTTATTCATCACTAACCTTTCATTGATATGAACTATTATAGCCGTTGGAATTTTTGCTCTGCCAGTTCCACTGGTCGCGGCACATCTCCTCGATGCCGTTCTCCGCCTTCCACCCCAAATCCTTTGCCGCCTTCGAAGGGTCTGCATAGCACTCCGCGATGTCGCCGGGCCTTCTCGGGCAGATTTCGTACGGCAGCTGTTTGCCGCACGCCTTTTCAAAGGCATGCACCATGTCGAGCACGCTGTACCCTACCCCCGTGCCGAGGTTGTAGACATGCACGCCCGCCGAAGTGAGCTTTTCGATCGCCGCCACATGCCCCCGCGCCAAATCCACGACGTGGATATAGTCGCGCACGCCCGTTCCGTCCTTGGTCGGGTAGTCGTTGCCGAAGATGTTGATTTTTTTGAGCTTTCCGCTCGCCACCTGCGCCACATACGGCATCAGGTTGTTCGGGATCCCCTTCGGGTCTTCTCCGATCATCCCGCTCGCGTGCGCTCCCACCGGGTTGAAGTAGCGCAGCAATATCACGTTCCAGTCGTTGTCCGCCTTCCATAGGTCGGTGAGTATCCCTTCCAGATAATATTTCGTCGAGCCGTAGGGGTTCGTCGTTCCGCCCGTGCGGCACTCCTCCGTAAGCGGCAGTTTTTCAGGCGTGCCGTCCACCGTCGCCGACGAGGAAAACACGATTTTCTTCTATATTGTTTGCAAATTTATTCATAAGACAGAAAGTAACCTCTTTTTGGGCGAAATTAAGTTTCATCACAGCGCTCGATGGAGCGAATGTATTTGTTCTCTTTGATAATTTCGTTCAGGCGGGAGGAGGAAAATTCCTTATCGGTATTCAGCGTCGCGCGATAAACAATCTCATCGCCGCTGCGCTCGATCACAAGCCGGTGGAACCGTTCCGCCTGAAAGAGCTGTTTCACCTGATCTCCGCTCATTCCTTCGCTCGTGAAACAGATCTTGACCTGAAAATATTTTTTCGTTTGAAATATCCTGCATTTTGCGTGGAACAGGCACTGCGTCGCAATGAGAATTACGGTTGCGCCGACGGCAACTACATACAATTCCGCCCCCGCAGCCATACCCACGCCCGCCGTCGCCCAAACGCCCGCAGCCGTTGTAAGGCCGTGAATTTCGTGTTTGCGGTAGACGATGATCCCGGCGCCCAGAAAGCCGATCCCCGATACGATCTGCGCAGCCACGCGCGAGGCGTCTGCCTCCGCGGAATCGCCGAAACCGTATTTCGATACAACCATGATGAGTGCTGCGCCGGCACAGACGATCGTATGCGTCCGTATACCCGCTTCCTTGAATCGCAGTTTTCGTTCGTACCCGATCGCGAACCCCAGCACAACCGCAACCAATACCCCGATCAGATATTTTAACTCTTTCAACATTACGCCTTTTTCCCTCCATTGTTACCGCGCGACAGCGCAAGCAAAAGAATCCCGACAGCGGCGACTATTGCTTGCGAAACTGGCAATGCCAACCAAATGCCGTTGAGGCCCACCCAAAGCGGCAACACCGCCAACAGCAGCGGCGCAAGCAACAGCGGTTCTATATAGGTCAGCATGTTGGCCTGCCACAATTTTTTTTTTGAATAAAAATAGGAGCAAATCAATTTGACAGCCGCCTTGCACGGATATGAAAAAGCATATATGATCAATCCGCTGTGCATGAACCCCGCCGTCTCGGCTGAAGCTGAAAAAATCTTCGGCAGTCCCCAAATCATCAGCGGAGTAAGCAGAACGAACGCCGCGGCCAATACAGCGAGGATGATCACCGCAGACCGAAGCGTCCGCTTTGCCTGCTGCACGTCTCCCGCGCCGAAACAAAAGCTGACGATGGGTTGAATTCCGTCGCATACGCCCTGAAAAATGTAGTCGAAAGTATATACGGCGTAACTCATTACGCCGTAAGCGCTCACCGCAGCCGTTCCGCCGTATTGCAGAGCAAAATAATTCGTGAACAGCAGCACCAGCGAGGCCACAAAATTGATTCCGAACGGAGCGAGCGCTGAGCGCAGGATATCCTTCGCCAACGCAAAGCGGATCTTTGTACTCCTACCGATGCGCAAAGTTGCAAGCCCCGCAACCATGACGACCGCTTGCGCTGCGACCGTCGCAAAAGCAACGCCGTACAGCGCATATTCCCGAACGAGCAAAATGTCGAGCAGTATATGTACTGCCAGCCCGACGGCCGTATACAGCATCGCGAACCCGGTTTTCCCGTCGCACCGCAGGAGCACGACCAATCCCGCTCCCATGATCTGAAACAGTGAACCGAGCGAAACCACGAATGCGTAATTTTCCGCATACTCCAATACGCGGCCGTCCGCCCCCATTGCCTTCAGCAGAAACGGATGCAGAAAAAAGAGTAGCAGCGTGGCGGCAATGCCAGCCACCGTAAGCAAAAGCAACGTTGTAAAGCGCGCAGCGCCTGCCTTTTCAAACTCGCTCCGCCCTCGCCTTTCGCTTATGATGATCGAGCCGCCGACGCCGATGCCCGTGCCCAGCGAAGTAATGAATGCGACAACTGGCCACACGATATTGATCGCAGCAATCCCGTCATCGCCGGCAACATTGCCGATAAAAAGCCCGTCGATATTGGTATACGCGCTCACAAGCACCATCGAAATTACCGAAGGCAATATGTATCTGGAAAGTTTATGTGTCATACCATCCCTTTTAACACGGCGGGCAGCTCTGCCAGATCGGAAATGAGCACATCGGCAGAGCGTGCGAAAGCCTCATCCGTCGGCGACCTCTGCGCAAGGCCTATCCCCGCTATGCGCCCCCTGTGCGCAAACATCATATCTGTAAGCGTATCCCCGACCATGAACAGATCGTTCCTCGCAAAAGAAAATTCCTTCGCGAGCATATCGATGATGTACGGATCGGGTTTAGCCGGATATCCCGCTCCGTCCGTATAAACCCTTTCAAACAAGCCGGTAATTCCGAGTTGCTCCAAACACATCCCTGTTATTTCCGCATTGTCCGTCGTAACGACGAACAGCTTATACCCCTCCCGGCGCAGGCTTTCCAAAACCCCCCTGAGCCCCGGCGACGTGGGCAAAACCTTTCCGCGGGGAATATTCTCCTGGAATGCCCGATACACTTCGCCCTCCAGATCCGCAGGCAGCGCCGCTCCGTATTCCAGGAACGACTCTCGCACCGCATCGGACATCTGCGCATATGTTCCCGCGCATAAGATACCGCCCCTGTCTGCGGTCGCACCGTGCATGCCCATCTTTTCCGCAGCATTCTTCGCTGCGCTCGACGGAACGCAACAGCGCCGCGCGAGCGACGAAAGGGCTCCCTCCGTTACCGGAATCCAAAACGCATCAAAATCCAACAAGGTGCCGTCCTTATCGAACAGGATCCCCTTCATCCGCCAGTTCCTCCTCCGAAACATTCCGCCATTTTCTCCTCCCGTTTTTTTGTTCGCGGCTCTTCCGCGGGCAACGGAAAGCGGAGCCCCGGCAGACTGCGGCCTGCCCTGCTTTTACCTCTCATACCGTCTGCGGTGACGAGTAATAATTTTACTCCGCACGTACCAAGATCAATTCCGATGTATGTGTTCATAATTTTTTAGCAGAAGTCTCTTCCGCAATAAGAATACAATCGGCGTAGAGTTGCAACACCGATGCGGGAACTTTTTCCGTCACCTCTCCTTTTAGCAATTTGTACACCGCATCCTCTTTGTTTGCTCCGCTTGCAAGTATAAGAATCTTCTTTGCTTGCATAATTAATCCCCATCGTAAACGCCTTGTAATTTTACGAGCGAACTCCAAAGCACTGATTGAACAGCGCCGTTTAATACCACAAATACTTCATATTGCGCACGTTGGGGCCGCCGCAGCCATTACAAGCGAGCAAAAAACGGCTATTCGCGTATTGTATTTATGACACAAGCAACCGTTTACAAATTGCCCCACTCCGTAAGCAAAAAAGAAAAAGCTTGCCACAAGTCCAGCGGCATCTTTTGCCGATCCCGTCTGCTCTATAATGGCGACCATAGATGTGGAATAATCCATACGTCCTATATTGGCAAAGGTATACACAAGCCAACTTAAGAACATCAACAGTACCGCGCATTTGCGCGATTTTTTATTATCGGTGTTTTCCATAAATATCCGTAGCAAATAAAGTTAATGCTCGATTCCCATATTATGCGACCGAAGCCAATCCACGGACAAATCTACCCATTTGCCCACTCTGCGCAAAAGCATACGTTCGGGCGGATAATCGTTTTCGTTGCATAAAGCAAGCCCGTGCCAACCGTGCTCGAATATATGCAATGCAAACGGCACTTTGTTCTTTCTGTACGCACTCGCAAGCATTAGCGAGTTTTCCACGGGCACTGCATTATCCTCATACGTATGCCAAATAAACGTAGGCGAGGAATCTTTATCCACCCGCTTTTCAATAGACAGTTTTTCCGTCAAATCTTTATCGCCGCCCGTTATAACGTTTTTTGTATCTTCGTGCGTATATTCTCCCAGTGTCACCACCGCATAGCTCATTATCACGGCGTTGGGTCTTACATTTTTCGGCACTTCACCTATCCGCTCCGTTTCCGACTTTTTTACCGTAGCAAGCATGCCGCACAAATGTCCGCCTGCCGAAAAGCCCATTGCGCATACCTTGTCTTTATCCACATTATACTTTTTTGCATTATCGCGAATAAATCGCATGGCAAGCATAGCTTCCGTGAGCGGCGCGGGATAAGCGGTATGTATACTGTATGAGAGTACAAAAGTTGCAAAGCCCTTTTGTGCGTATCTTATAGCTATGGGTTCACCCTCGCCGTCCGAAATTCCCAAATATGCCCCGCCCGGCATTATCAACATTGCGGGACGCAAATGCGGCAACTTGGAAGTCTGCGAATCTGCATATACGGTCAAATAACCGCCGACCGCATGATTTCGTTCGATTCCGTAATTTACATATAAATCAACCGATTCCATTTCCATAATATTGTCCTCTATTTCAAAATATCTCATCGATATTTCCTACGTCAAAACAGTATATGTAAGTAGTATACCGGTATTGCCGACCAACCGTGACATAGACTTCCCGCGCCGCCGAAATCGGCTTCACCCTTTTCTGTTTCCCAAAAAGTAGTTGCGCCGGCTTGTAACATGTTGCCGTATGTTTCTCTTATTTCTTGCAATATGTATTCTCTGTATTTGCCTCCAAACAACAACAGCGCATCGTATACAAATGCTTTCATAGAAAGCGTAGCGGATATCATATCGGAATCGGAAAGCATTCTCTCGGCAAGTTGCTCATCGCCCAATCCCGCGAGCAATGCAAGCGCATTGCCGAGTTGCGAATACTTTTCGGTCGCAGAGGAGAGCACAAACACGCCGCCACGGTAAAAAGTTTTGCGTACGACATCACTCATCTTTTGCAAGTCACGCTTTTTGCCCATAAGTTTTGCGTAAAATTCGAGCGCATATATATACATACAGTTAAGAATAAAATCGTAACTGCCAATATACTCGTCGGTAGGCTTGCGACCGAGTTGCCACTCGTTATTACTTTCTTCCGCCCACTCGTAAAAGTTCCAACACGGATACGGAAAGCTCGGTATTAGTCCGCTTGCGTCAATTCTATCGGTAAACGCTTGCACGATTTTTTCAAGCACGTCGCCCACATCGTCAAGTATGGTTTTATCGTTCGTATACCGCACATATTCGTATACTTGCAAAATATATACAAGCGAGAAAAATGGTATGGGTATCTCAAAGCCGGAAGGCGCGCAAATATTGAGTAAACCGTCCATGCGAAGGCTCTTGCTTATCAGTATCAAATTATGCCGCGCATACGCGCGGTTGCCGTTCTCGAATGCAAAGTATCCGCACAGCATTTGATTGCGGCTGTCCATAGTATACAACGCCTGCTCTCGCCACGGACAGTCTTCGTAATGCTCGTGCATACAACACCGTAGCGTATATACGCTCGAATCGTATATTCGTTGCAACGTTTTATCTTCAAGCGAAAACGGGACTTCCGCTATCGGATACATTACGGGACGAATACCCGCATAGTTCACCTCTATTCGTGCGTCGCTGATAATCTCCAAGTATCTACCCGCTATACGACGCAACGGATTCATATATCGGTTTGCGCCTTTTTTGCAAACGAACTCTACGGAGAAATCTCTATTTGCTATTTTGCGTCGCACCCCGCCGTCCGCCGAATGCTCACCGTAACAAATGGTAAGTTTTTGCGTCGCTTCGCTATCTATATCCAGCTCCAAAAATCCCGCGACTTCTTTGCCCAAATCGATTAGCATGCCATTTTCGCGCCGCAAAATTTCCATCGACAAACGCGACTCCAAAAGAAGCGGTTTTATAGCCCTTTTATGCAAATCATACGGCTTGTTTATCTCGACGCTTTCGGAATAAGTGCTTTTTTCGATCGTGTTATCATACAAAAAACTGAAACCGAGCTGTTCCGTAATTATTTTTCGGTAACCGTTTCGATATTCGTTCATTTGCCGTGACAATGTGTTTTTGTTGCTGCAAGCAAGCGTATCCCCGTTTAGCGTAACGCAAAACCACACACCCGCCGTATCGTCTATATATACTTGCGAATCCTCCCCCAAATGCCAAACGACGATTTTCAATTCGTTTTGTTTTCGGCAATTCGCTGAAATATCCGTTTCGTCATAAAATTTATACTGCGGAAAATCAGCGCATTGCGAAAAAGCAACAAGTGTATCGTTTAGGTATGCGGCATATATTCCGTCGCAAGCAATTTGCAAATGCACCGCGCCGATGTTCGATACCGCAAACGGCGCGATGAATTCCGCATAGCTGTCTATTATTTCGCTTTCTTTATTGATCCAAATCCATTTAGCGTTGTTCATACTTTTTGTGCACATATACAAATGTTTTATATGTTGGCTATTCCCAAGATTTTTTCTATCAACTTTATGGCAATATAGGTATGGTATTCCTTGATAGGGTGATTTAGCTTATTTGCCAATAGCTCCGTTACTTTGACACCGGCGCTTTCCATCTTCTCCCATACGGCATAACCGTCGCAGGTCATTACCCCCGATTCCTCCGCGACTTTTTTGCCCGACTCGAAATAGGATTTAAGCCTCTTGCCATTTTGCACGGAAGCAAAACTTTCGGCAAGCCTCACAATGTACACATCTTGCAAATGCTTGCTCACCTCAGTATTCATATAATTCTGCGTAAGATATATGACATCGCATTCGCATTGCTTGGCTTTACGGAACATATCCCGCAAATTATCCGCATACACGGCAATTCCATCTTGTCCTGCCATGGCATCGTTCAAACCGTACGATATAACTACCAAATCGGGCCGATATGCCAAAATATCTTTGTCCATTCTTTGCAAACCACTTGTAGAATTGTCGCCGCTTGCCCCGGCATTGATAATATTCACTTGCATATCGGGATACAACGTATTGAGTATTTCCCGAAAGCGAATGCTAAACGCATCTTTATAACTGTATACGGTCTCTATAGAGTTCTCACCCGTCTTATATATTTCAAAACATCCCTGCGTTACGCTGTCGCCCAAAAATGCAACGGTAATAACTTTTCTATCCGTATCTTGCTTTGCAATTTTATCGTAAATCCTCATAGTTTCTCTTTCCTTTTGATTAAGCAGAGCATTTTATATTTCGCTCATCGAAACCGTACGGCGATATTCATTCAATAGCAAATTATCAGGTGCATACGGATTGTACGCCAAAATATCCTCTTGCAATTCTTCTATGCAATCTATTTCGTCCCGGATATACGCTTGCAACCGCCCACGGCAGTGCTCCAACCGCAAACGCACACCGCCCAGCCTTGCGCAATGTACTTCGAATCCAAACGATTTATTTAGCATATACCATTGCTTGGTAAATACTTCCGTAAACGCCGCAAGCCGCTCTATTGCCACGGTATAATCGGCGCAAACGGCGCGCAACGCATCTTTATCGCCCACGCGATAAGCTTTACGCGTACGCACACCGAGATACGCCTTTATCTCCAGAACCTCACACAACTTTTGCGCGGTTTCAAACAAATACGAATATTCGCCAACGCGCGCCTTCGCTTCCGAAAGTTTTTGCGCATATTCGGCATAAGGAATAGGTGCGTGTGCATTTATACCTACATCATATATACCCATAAACGGGTCGCTATACAACAACGCCTTACTCGGATTGGCGTGGTCGTTTAGATCGGTAATATCAGTAAGCGTATCCGGCAATTCCAACAAGTCAAAATCTTCCGCCGATATCCCGAAAAGTTTTTCAAACTCAGTTGCAATTTTTTTATCGGCGAATTCGCCGTCGGCGAACTTACGAATAGCATATAAAACTTGCAATACGGCAAACGGCGGGCATTCACCACCGTTGTCGCCCCACATAGTGATGAGAACGTTTTCTATCCCGTTTTTGCATACGCTTTGCATAGCGGGCTTCATAGACGCGTAGGAAAACCGCGTTTTGGGCGCAAATCCCGTCCAAGTCCAGGCACCGCCGGCAAACCAAATTTTGTTTCCGAACTTTTTATGCAAGTCGAGCATAGTGTTGTAGTGGGTTTCGTCGATGTGATAATAATCCCAATATGTCAGCGCAATATCCGACGGTACTTTTGCAAGCAATTCGTCGGGAAAGCGAATGTCGTTTCCGTAATAGTCGCCTTGCGCCGCCAAACGGAAAAACATATCGCTCCACATATGCGCCGAAAAGCCGTACTTTTTTGCTATAGATATTACGCGTTGCAAATGTCGGCTCAGAATCTCGAAACGGTCACAATAACCGTGCCTATTCAAATACTTGCCTAAGCCCACCATGTGCGCCTCGTCCATACCGATATTCACGTTGCGCGACGTAAAGTTCTTGGCAAGCGATGCAAAAATGTGATCCAAGAATTCGTATGTCTTTTCGTCATCGATCAGTAAAATATCGTTTACATCCGTAATCTCGGCAAAACGCGGCAACTTGACGGGATTGGTAAAGTGTGCGAGAGTTTGAATACACGGGATAAGTTCTATGCCGTGCGCCGCCGCGTACGAATCCATTTCTTTAATTTCCACGCTCGAATACCTGCCGCGCAAATATCCAAAATATGGCTCGCCTTCTACTTCAAACGTATCTTCGGTGTAGAGTTCAAGCGTATTGTATCCCATTTTTTGCAAGGCGTCTATCAACTTTTTTACTGCCGACACTTTGAGTACGGCCCCCCTCGAACAGTCAATCATCGCGCCGAAATGTTTGTATTGCATACTTCTACTCCTCAAAAAGGAACAATTTCATACGTTCATCAGGCGTGCGGTTGGGTTGATGAAACGTAATATAATATTTGCCACGCAAATCGGTAAAGCACATGCAATGCCCGCCGTCTTTATCGAAAACGATTTTATCGAAGACGTATTCGCCGTATATCCCCGTTTTGCTGACGCTTTTGACTACCGTATAACCGTTTTTGCCGATAGTGGACCATAATAAAACGATTTGCCCGTTCTCCTCGTAAAGATACGGCCCTTCGGCTACAAATCCTCTTGCACCCACGCCTATTTCTACCGCTATGCCGCTGTGTTTGCCGCTTACTATTTTTTCAGGCTTGCTTACGCGGTGCGTCAAATCTCTCGATAGTTCGCAAATATACAAACTTCCGTCGCCATCGTGCGTAATAGGCGTTGTCCATTCGTTGGAAAAACACAAATACGGTGTTTCTTTATAAACAAACAACGTGGCGTCTAAGCACCCCCAACCGAGCGGTGTAATGTATTCGCCCGTCAGCATGGTAAAATCCGCAAACAAACTGTTTGCAACCAAAATCATACTGCCGCGTCCGAGGTCCTCTCGAAACACGGAAAGTATCAAATAGTACTTGCCTTTGTATTTGTGCAGTTCGGGCGCCCAAATGTTTGCGCAAGAATCCAAAGACCCGTCGGCAACCAAAGTACGCTCCCGCCGAAATTCGGATAAATCGGCGGAAGAGTACAAAGATAGGTCGCTTCCCTTTTGCCACGGATCGTCACCCGTTGTGCCAAGCAAATAATACACGCCGTTTTCCGTAAACACAAACGGATCTCTGATATGAAGTTCTTCTCTTTTCATTTACTTATTATATTGCACATCCGCTTTTATTTCAAACTTTCACACGGAGTATGCAACCCCAAGCAATATGTTGAGGTTGCACTCCGTACCCGTGCCGCCCTTTACCGAAGTTTTGAACAGCACATTCTTACCGTGTTTTAATTAGTTGCTTGCGGATATCTCATAACCGCTTATATCCGCCGAATATCCCCAGTCGGTGAACGTAATCTCGTGTGCGGCGCACAAGCCCACTTTTCTGCTCGGTGCGGGAAATGTTTTACCATTACTCGACGCAGAACCAGGCTCGGTGTAAACGTGTACCCCGTTCACAAAAAAGTAGTACTTGTTTTCCTTATATACAAGCGCAAGATCTATCGTACCATTTTCCGTAACCGTTAATGCAGCACCGTCATTCCAACACGCTGCACCGTTAATATCCCAAGAATAGGCATACCATTGCGTCCCCTGGTATGAATAAAGCGCGAATCTTACGTATTTACTTTCCTCCGTTTGCACAACAAACCCCGCATAATAATCAGCTATACCAAACATATTCACGGTGGCGGTGAGTACAAACGAATCCGTCGAGGTTACGTTAGGCTCTGCGAAATATGCAATCCATTCCGCTCCCTGACCGAATTTGTATGTGTCGGTAGCCGAATCGTAGCCCGCAGTTGCATTTTCGTTATTGCTTGCAACAATCTCTGCCGCTCCCACCTCCATCTTTTTGGGATTTATCGTTACATACACGGTTTTATCGGAATCCAACATAAATTCCTCAGTCGTTGTAGAACCATTTACCGTAACCTTGTATTTACCCTTAGGTATCACGACGGAGTCCACTTTCGCTCCGTCATACTCGGTCAATGTAAAGTAGGTGGTGTGGGCAGACAATACTTTGATGTTATTTACCGTGTCGCCCGTAATATTTAGCGTAAGCGTTGCAAAATAATCGTCTACGTTGTAAGCAATAGCCCAATCGGTAAACGTTACCGCATATGCCGCCGCCAATCCTACTTTTTCGCTCGGTGCAGGATATTTTTCGGAAACCGCCACGGTATAAGCAAGCGACCCATTTACAAAGAAATAATACGTATTTTCTTTATACACAAGAGCAATATCTATCGTAGTATAGTTTTCCGTATAACCGGGTATATCGGCGCCCGCATAAAGCCATGCAGTTCCATCAATATTTTGCTCGCGGTCTACATCCCAATATTTACACAGATACCACGACTGCGAATATTGAACTTCGAATATCAAATAGCCGCTTGCCGTTTGCACCGTAAAGCCAGCCGCACTGTCTGCCGCAAGTTTATTCACTGTTGCGGTGAGCACAAACGATGATGTGTTCGTAAGACTGCTTGCAAAGTAGCTCCCCTGCTTAGTGCTACTCGCCGTATACGAATAAGAACCGTCGGCAGGATTAAATACGGGAATAGGTAACTCTTCATCAACGCTCGCATCGATTTTTTCTTTATCGAGCGGCACCGTAACGGTTTGAGACGCGCCACTTATCGTAAATTCGGCTTTGCCTACTTTGGTTGTGCCTATAGCAGTAACCACATAATCGCCGCTTCCGAGCGCAGTTTGGAAAGATGTGCCCATAGCGGTGAATAGCGGCTCGGTACCGCCCTTTGCGTACACGGCAATTTCGGTGTTATCATCACCGTCCTTTACAGTGCCGCTTACTTCGTATGCAAACGAATACTTCACTTCGTGCGTTTTTTCCCTTACGGTAAACGTTGCTGTTACGGTACCGTCTTCGATAACCGTTTTTACAACTGTGCCGTCTACATAAACGGTATACTGCTTACCCGATTGTTCCGTAATGCTCACGGTTACTTCGTCGCCGAGCAATACTTTACCGTCCGTTATCGGCGTATCGCCCACTTTAAGCGTTATGCCCTCTCCATTTGCCGTAACCGTTGCTCCGATAAGATCGCTTATTGCCGTGCCGTCGGTAGAATATCCCCAATCCGTAAAAGTAATCGCGTGCGAAGCACATAAACCGACTTTTCCGCTCGGTGCGGGATATTTGTCATTAACCGCCACGGTATAAATAAGCGTGTTATCCACAAAGAAGTAGTAGTTACCGCTGTTGTATACAAGAGCAAGATTTATCGTATCACCCGTGGTAATGTTTAGCGCACTGCCGCTGCCCCAGCCTGATTCTTTATCAACATTCCAAGAATGTCCCCACCATGCCTTATTACCATCATCGTAACGATCCAATCCGAATCTTACGTATTTATCCTCAGCCGTTTGCACAACAAAGCCCGCAACGTGATTGCCCGAGTCAACAAACGTATTCACGGTTGCCGTGAGCGCAAACGGATTTTGAGAAGTTACCGACGGCTGTACAAAGTACGCTATCCACTCCGCGCCCACGCCGAACTTATACGTGCCGGTATTCGCGTCATAAGCCGCGCCGTTGGCTCCGTTGCCCGCGACAACCGTTCCGTCCGACGGTTTTTCTTTATCGAGCGGCACCGTAACGGTTTGAGACGCGCCACTTATCGTAAATTCGGTTTTGGAAACTTTTGCTTCGCTTTCCGCCGTTACAAAATAATCTCCGTCCGCAAGTTCGAGCGTCAGCGTTGCACCTTTGCCCGTAAACATCACTTGACCGTTTTCTTTCGCCACAACTACGATTTTCGTATTTTCGTTGCCGCTCGTTACGGTTACGGTATAAATTGGAACGCATGTAACCTCGCAATTTTCGGTCACGGTAAACGTAGCCGTAGCCTTGCCGTCCGATATAACCGTTTCTACCGCCGCACCGTTGACGCGTATCCAATAATTCAATTCGTCCGACACGGGTACCGAAACGTTAACTTCGGCGCATACCGAAACTTTGCCGCTTGTAACAGTCGTTCCGTCGGATAATTTAAGCTCCGCACTTTCGGGAATTGTTACGCTAAACTCTTGCGTAACCTCGGGCACCGTAAACGTAGCAAACGGATTATTGTCGGTCACTTCCGTCACGTATCCGTCCGCGCCCGACATGTAGCCGCACGGTCCGTACATAAACTGACTGCCCGAAAGATATTCGGTACGCTTTACGGTATCGAACAGGATATCGTTTACATAGAATATGAATTCGTCTTTTACCGAGTCATACAAAAGCCGCAAAGAAAGTTTGCCGTATTTATCGTAAGTGGCGTTAATTTTATCTATCTGCTCGTACGTTTTGTAACCGCTCATAATACGGTAGTAAGTAGGTCCCGCCGCCAAAAATTGCACCGAATTGTTGTTTTCGTCCTCTAAGGTAATGCCGTAGCAAGGCCACTTATCGTTGTGCGCGTCTACGTCCATTTTGATTTCGAAACTGCCGGTAAGCGTTTCAGGATACAGATAATACGACCCCTTGTTTGCCGTGTCGTACGTTAAGTGCGTGGTTTGAATTACACCATTGTCGTTTAATTTCATGTTATTGATTTTATACGGGTTAAGCGTTATATCTTGCCACGTATAAAAAGCTTTGTCGGCAAATTCGTCGTCGTTTGTGTTGATTTCTATTGTGTAGTCATCATCTTCGTCGAACACGCCGTTGAAAGTAAGCGAGTATTTTCCGTCAAGCGTTATATTGCGCCCGCCGAGCGAATACGTGCCCGCTCTGAGAACTGCAAAGTCTATCATGCCCGCCGACGACGTTACGCCCGACGAATACACGCTGCTTTCATCGCAAGTTACCGAATACGGCAAACCCACAATGGTGGAGCCGCTGCCGCGCTTTACTTTGCCCGTGATACGCAAGAGTTTATCGGACGGAAGCTCGGTAAACACAGCATTTATGCTCACATATTCAGTCGGTACAAACGAGTACACGCCGTTTTGCATATTTTGTATAAAATCATTGAAAATCGATTCGCTGTTTATGGTTAAATCGGTGAGCATAAATCCGCGATGCGGCGTTACGGTGATATGCACTTCTTTATTCGCGTCTTTGGGTACGGCCATGCTATCCGTTGTTACGGTACCGCCCGACGAAGAAGACACGCTTACCATATTCACATATTTATTGCAAAGTTCGATAAACTCATCGTCTTTATCTGCGCCTTCGTAATCGGTCACTTCCCATTCCGAAAAGGTTGCGATAACATTGCACGCATACAGTCCGGGCACGGTCTTGCCGCCCAGCCAATCTATTTCTATGCTGTTTTGATACTGATCATTAATGATATAGTAATACCGCGTATCGTCTTTTATAACGCGCATGGTACATTCGTTTTGCTTCGTGCCGCTGTATGAACCGAATTGCCTTGCGCTCGCGCCGCTATAAAAATCCTGTATAAAATAGCGGCAAGTGCCCGTAGACGTATATTCGTCGGCGTTGCAATACAGCACGTTGAACTCGTTGGTGTCGCGCATATCGCACACACCCCACGCGGCTTTTCCCGCGTGAATGGATTCTTGATAGGTTATTTTTACAACGTAGCTGTAACGCGACGACTCTATGCCTTTGAAGAAAATCGCTTGTTCAAGCTCTTTAACTGCCTTGATTTGCTTATTCTCGCCATTTTCGTCGCCGTTTATTTGCGATAAATCCCAACCATCGGACTTTGCGTAACCGTTAGCGGCATCACCGAGTTCGGCGCCCTCGGCGTCTACATTGATATATCCATCGCCGTCGAACGCAAACGAATTGTCGGGATAATTCGTAACCGCCTGCGCAAAAGCGGGATGTAAAAACATGTTATCTGCAGATGCCACGCTTTCCACATAACGGTACTGCGGTACGCAACGGATTTTTTCGGGCATGCCCGTAGTTTCGTCTACGGTATAGTTGAGTGCTTCCCACGACGCAAACAGCTCGGCTGTAAGCACGGGCGTGCCGTCTTCGGCTTCGCTCCTCAGCCCTTTTGCCGACCAGCGCGCGGTTTGCCGACTGCGACTGTTCTTCTCGTCTATATAAAATCCGTAGCAGTCAAAGGCGTGATACTCTACCGCTTTATCCGAAATCACATAAATGTAAAACGACGAATTTTTCATAAAGGCGCGCGGACTGTTCCACTGCAACTTTGCGTCTTTTGCTTCGGCGGCAAAGTACAGTCCTTTTTCGCTGAACGATGTTGTATAGCGCATTTGCACACCCTTTTCGGCATGATATAACCACTTTTTGTCTTGCCAACGCGTCTCGTCGAGTTTGCCGTCTATCACCGTATCGGAATCGCATTCGTCCGAAAACGCGGGTACGTATTTCCACTCGTACGCATCGCCGTCGCCTACGATATTCATTTCGATTTCTTTGTTTATACCGCATGCCGTTGCCGCAAGAGCGCAGACAAACAGCAGACAGCAAAGCACAACCAATATAACCGACTTTTTCCTATTCATCATTTTATTCTCCTTTTCCGAGAACGACGATATCCGAGATTCTTATCTCGCTTCCGTTCAAATCGGACAGCTTTTTACTTACGGTTATCTCGATTTTGTTTACTTTAATATCGTTAAACGATGCAACCGCTGCACCGCCTTGATCCATGTACCGCTCCGCTACATTAAAGTAGTCGCGGCTGAACGGCAAGTCGAATATGCCCGCCACCGACGCATAGTTACCCACGGTAAACCACGCGGGTTTTTTGGCGAGATAAAACAGTATACTGTCTATAGAGTCAAACGCATAATTATAGCCGAAGCTGTTATATATAAGGATAGCCGAAACCTCGGTGGGCTTTGAAAAGCTAAGCGTAACGGTAGTTTTTCCGTTTGCGCAAAATTCCTTATCGGCAAAATACGAACGGAACACAACAACTTCGTCGTTGAGATATTTTTCGGTGCCCGCTACGGCATTCGTTGCCGTAACCGTAGCTTTGGGCGCTACGTTTACCCTACCCGTGTAACGCGACGGCTTTGCCTGCAAACTGTTGGTGGGTCCACCCGTGAGAATACGCCCGTAGGTGGCGTCGTCGATAAAATGCACCCTATCTACCGCGCAACCTCTGCCCGTTTGGTTTATCCAATCGGTCATGGGTTCCATGTTGGGCCAATGCATGCAAAACAGCTCGCCGTTGCCTCCGTCTATAAAGCAGTGGTGTCCGGTACCGAGCATTTCGGTGTTTGTATCAGCCGCGCCCATAAAGGTAGCCGGATCGAGCGTGGGCTTATCAAACATTCCGAGCGGCGAATCACCTATCGCCTGCCGCACTTGATAGCCTATGGCACCCACGCCTTGCGGCGAATACGTAAGATAATATCTGCCGCCGTCTTTATACATAAACGGAGCTTCGTTTATGTTGTATTCCTCGCCGTAATCCGCTTTGGATACATAACCGGTTTTGTCTTCGAGTTCCATGTATTTGTCGGTGTTGATAAACTCGTCGATCATTTTGTAGCTTTTGATATCCATGGGTTTAAACGAGCTGTCCTCGATATATTCCACCGTGCGATAATTGGGAACGGTAAGGCAACGCGCCGTATCGTAATCGGGCGTAATCATATCTTTCATTTTCATGCCCCATATGGAATTGAACAGCGAATCGCTGCTTTGATGACGCACAAAGTACAGATAAAAGTCGTTTTTCCCGTCGCCGTCGCTGTCTACGTCGTCGAAAAACGGATGCGGGTCGATTATGCCGAACAAGTGATCCAAATTCAAATCGAAACGCGGATTTATGGGCGGATTTTGGTTGGTTATCACCTTACCGTTGGGATTTACTTGCGTTGCGTCGCCGTAATAATTCTCGCTCGTGCAAAGTTTGAAAGGTCCCACCGGCGTATCGGATACGCAAATAGCCAAATAAAATCTGTCGAATATTCCGCCCGCGGTAGGATATTCAACCGGGGTCCACATGGGATTGGGATTTGCCACCGATGCGCAGTACAAGTAATACTTTTCGTCGTACGGATTATAAATAACTTCGGGCGCCCATGCCGTTTCCGTACACCACTCGTCCATTTCGAAACGAACGCAAAAGCCGTTGTCCACGGCACCCACTCTCTCCCAGTCGTTTAGATCCTTACTGCGAAAACAGGATATTGCCGAACGGTGCTCGTCTTCGCCGTAGAAAATTTCCATTTCCACGCCGTCGCACATAGACATATACATATAGTAATAACCGCCGTATGTTTCGTCCTGCTCCTCGCTTACGTAAATTACCTGCGCGTCACCGCCCGACACTCTGAAATCGTTGCGGTAAAAATACGCACTGTCCATAGCACCGTTTTCTGCTATGCCGTTAAAATGCGACAGACGGAACACGTCCGTGCTCTGCGTGTTGCCGCCGCAACTTGCCAAACAGCATAGTACGCACAGTAGCGCACAAAGCGCAATCAACCTTTTTTTCATGCCTTTCCTCCTTTATCTTTTATCATCAAATTATTTTTTAGCCTTTTATAGACGAAGAAATTTCCAAACCTTTTATCATGATTCTTTGCGTGAACAGATACAACAAGAACATGGGAATAGCCGAAGCAAGGCAAGCGGCAAGACGAAGCGGCCAATCCTGTTCGTAGGGGTCTACCATGAATGCAAGTGTTAGCTGTACGGTAGACAAACTCGCATTGTTACTAAGGAAATACAGCGGGTCGTTATAGTCGTTGTATGCGCCGATAAACGCGAAAATAAATTGCACCAAAAGCGGAGATATGGATATCGGAAGCATTACTCTGTTGAACGTACCAAAATAGCTCAGTCCGTCTATCTGCGCCGCATCCACCAAATCTTTGGGAACGGAAATATAAAACTGTCGCAAAAAGAAAATTATGCTTGCCGTTCCGAACATACGCGGTGCCATAATCGGCCACGGGGTGCCTATCCAATTGAGTCCGTCGAATATCAAGAGTTTGGCAATGTTGCCCATCGTGGTGGGTATCATCATGCTTGCCATAAGAATTCCGTACATTACCACTCTGCCCGGAAAGCGCATTTTTGCAAACGGGAACGCGGCAAGCGCCGATGTGTACAGCCCGATTAAAATCGCCGGAATATACATTAAAAGCGTATTTTTAAGTCCTATAAACACGTTGGTGCCGCCGAAATCTTTGGTAAACGCATCTATATACGCCCTAAACGAAACGCCTTCCCTCGGCCACCAATGAAATTCCACATAGTTTGCTTCCGCTTTGGACATAAAAGACGTAATTACGGCAATATATACCGCAAACAGCACGACTAACATGCCCAGCGAAAGAAACACATAAGAGCTTACATAATGTTTTTTCTTTTTCTTGTGCGGTGCGGGTTCCATTACCCCGCTTTCATTTAGTAAACTTTTCATATGTTCCTCCTCAATCAAACGATAGCCACTTGCGAATCGCCCAACCGCTGAATTCCAAGAATACGAAAGAAAAGATACCCATCATCAAGCCGAGAGCGCTTCCCGCGCCGAACCCTTGCGTGAACATTTCCGCACCTACCATACGATACATCAAATAACTGAGCGTAATGGCGGCACCGTTAGGGCCGAGACCACCGCTGGAAATAATTTGCATGGTAGACATTTCGCCGAACGAATCAATAAAGGTAGTTATAAACGTATAAATAAGCATAGGCGATATTTGCGACAGCGTAATGCAGAAAAACACCCTGCGTTCGCTTGCACCGTCAATTCTCGCCGCCTCTTTGAGTGTGGTGTCCACGTTGGCGAGCGCGGCTTGCAATACAAGCACATTCATTCCCACACTCCACCATTTGATAAGTAGCACCGACGGCATAAACCATGCTTCGGTAGTAGTAAACCCTACTTTGGGCAAACCAAGCGACGTAAGAATTGTGTTGAACACGCCGAAATTCGGTTCCAAAATCCAGTTCCATATAAGCGAGATAGCCACGCCGCCGATAATGGTCGGCAGATACAAAACCATGCGCGCCGCTTTTGCAAAATGCTTGTTGATGGGTTTGGCAAGCAAGTTGGCAAGAAAAAGTTGCGACGTCATGTTTATGGGAATACTCAAACAAAAATACAAGGTGTTGACTATCGCTTTTGAAAACATGGGATTTTGGAACATCTTAATGTAGTTGTCGAATCCCACAAACGTCATTGTAGATAAGTCATATGAATGCAAATCGTAAAAACTTACAACCGCCGAAAGCGCCAACGGGAACACCGTAAAAACCAAAAAGCCGAGAAAAGGTATGATAACCATGCAAAAGCCTTCTATCTTTTCACGCCGCCCTATGCGGCCACGCCGCTTTTTAGCAATACATATACCCGAGCTGTTATAAATGCTATGTTTCATTCGTGTCTTCCTCTCAATATTCTTTCAGCTTTTTGTTCGTATCGCTAATCGCCGTTTGCTTCCAGGTGTTGTAAGACATGAGTCCGTTGCGCACCATAGAGTTAAGCGGATTCGCCCATACCTGTACCCATGCGTCATCGGGCAAGTACCACCAGTCGCCCGCACCTTGATACTTCATGTTTTCAGTGAATATTTCCACATTTTTAGGCGAATAGCCAGGATACACAATTTCTTTGAGCAATTCTTCTTGGTGAGGATAATGCCCGTTCTTGGCGCGGACGCGCTGTCCTTCTTTGCTCGCCATCCAAGAGATGAATTTCGCCGCCGATTCTTTAACTGTGGAGCGCGAGCGCACAACCATGGCTTTGCTGTTGCATTCTCCCGCCTGTTTTCCCATGATCTTTACGGTATCGCATTGCGGATTGAGCGGCTCGGTATATTCTTTGTAGATGAGAAGCGGAGCCACGTCCCACTCGAATTCATGTCCTTTCTCGGCTGCCGTTCTGGAAAACATTTCTATATACGTAGCGTAATCTATAAGCAATGCTATTTTTCCGCTTGCCCAATAATTTTGGCGGGTGCGAATGCTGAACGTATTAGGATTGGGCGATATATTCAGTCCGCCCGCTCCTTCTATCATGCTCGATTCGGATGCACCCAATCTTAAATAGCGAGTAAACGCGTCGCGAACGGACGGAAGTTCTCCCAAGATATTTTGCGCAGCGGCGGTGCGCACTTCTTCGCGAATGCCCACAAGCTGCCCGTCTACCGTATAATTTCCGTCATTGGTGGGTTGCATGATTTTGCCTTGCGGAACGTCGAACTTATCGTTAAATTCAAGCGTTTCGCCTTTTACGTATTGCTTGCCCGACCAAGCGCCGGTATAACTGTCGCCCGTTACGATATAGTTTGGCGTGCTGTCAAGCAGCGAAAAATTCCATTCGCCGTGACCGCTTAAATCCTGCAAACAGTTGCCGCCCACGCTCCAACCGTAATTGAACCACCATTCGGTAAACATTCCAAATTCGGTACCGAAGTCTTTGGCCGCCGAAGGATTCGTTGTGGGTGAAAACAGCATTGCCAAATCTTCCATTTCGTCCCAATTCATAGGAATTCGGTTATTAAATACCAAAATTTCGTTGGAATCCGGCTTTTCCCACGAAAGGCCGTTTACATACGGATTACGACTGCGGAAATATCCTTTTTTCGGAACCGTCACGTTCGTCAATTTTGCTATATCTTTTTTGTACTGCCCACGCCTGTCGGCAATTTCGCCCGCATTCCATGCGTCCATATCCTCTTCGTCTACGCTTATGATGATAATGCCCGCTTTCTTGAAGAGCGATTCGTTATAATAGAGCGCCGACGGTTTGGTATCGAGCGGCAATCCGTACAGTGGGTCGTCGGGATTTGATGTATTCGTCGCCACGTCGAGACGCACTCTTGCCACGGTATTTTCGTACACGTCGGAAGTATCTATATCGGTTACCGCATTAAAATAGTCGGTCATAGGCGCCAAAAAGCCCATATTGGCATACTTTTTGAAAGTATCTTCGGTAACAAGACACACGTCGTAGCTATCGCGTGCGGTAGACATAGACGTAATATAACTTGTATATCCCGTAACGGGTTTGGGCGTATGTTCCACCACGATATTGTGTTCTTTGCCATAAGTATTATTGAACTCGTCTACCATGATATTATAAATACTCAATTCCGAGTCATCGCCGTATGTGCAAAATATGATGTGATCTTTGCCGTCGTTGGGTCTCGTGCCAAAGCAAGCGCCGAAAACAAACATCGACAGTATTGCCAGCAAGAGTGCCGTTACTTTTTTACATTTTAACATCTTGTTTTCCTCCGAGAAATTTTTTATAGCCTCGTATACGCGGGTATACGTTATGCATTTTAATCTTACTTTTTTATCGTAATTATCGGCTTTCTCATAATGCCCGTATTTTGCAGGCAATAATCATACGACCACCATTCGTCTTGCGTGTACCACATACCCGGACCTTTCCACATAACCGGCTTAGCCAAATGAAGTGCACCGAACGTATTGATTCTTGTGGCATACAGTCTAAGCTCCAACTCGTGTTTGCCGCTCTTTACGTCGGGTACGGTGATTTCATACGGCGGCAACACGATATTATCCGCATCTATGCCATCGAGCCGCACGCCGATAAGAGCGCCCTCATACCAATCGACCGACACGTCCAAGTCGCCGCCTTCGCACTCGAAAGGGATCTTATACGCTATCTCGCCGCCATAGAACGGAAGCGACTGCGCTACTATCGAGCCGAACTCCAACTTGTTGCGTTTTTCGGTTATGCGCATATGCGAGCCGCAAACCTCTACGCCGAAATCGCCGAGCAAATAGAAGTTTTCTATGCTGATTCTTTCGCTTATAGGCACGCGCAATACAAGTTCGTTTTCGCCTTTACGCAGCGGCAATAGTGGCATTATATGTATCGCCTTATCCACATAGTAGCCCGATTTGCTCGGTTGCAATTTGTTACCGTTCTGCCAAACGTCGGCTATCAATTCGTATCCGAGCGTGCATTTCGTTTCTATATCGCTTTCTACCGTAAAGCGCAGATAAACGTATTCGGGCAACTTCTTCCTCTCTATGCACCATGGTTGTATATCGGTGCCGTCTGCCATGGGATAGCCGAGTTCGTCGCGTATCTTCTTGTCTATTCGCAATATTTCTTCGCGCGGCTCGTAATTTTTGCCGTCGCGCGACCACTGCGCCATATCGAGTACCGCAACGTTAGGTTCGTTTATTTCATACTCTACGCAGTCGGCAAAAATCACCGAAACCGCTTTACGACTTGCACATTTGTTTTGCGCCGCGACTGCTTTTTGCTCTTTGCAAGGCGCAAGCGAGAACAAAAACGAATCGAGCGCGTAGCAAGAAACGGTTATTTCGGTACTACCTTGGCGGTGTTCGTACGCCACGCTTTCGATAGTGCCGTTTATCGTATTGTAGAGCGTAGGCTCGTATATTCCCTTTATGCGGATACGCAAATTATCGCGAGCGCAGTCGTTGCCGGCGGCATGCTCGGGTGCGTCGCAGTGCGCAACAAACAGCCACTTATTGTTTCCATCACGGCGAAGCGTGTAGATCATATCCTTTTTCGCTTCTCCGCTTTCGTTTTGCAAAATTATTTCTCTTTGCGGTTCCAACGCGGTCAAAATATCCGTTTCGGTAAACGGAACGGTCTGCGCCGCCGCCCACAACGCTTTAGCCGCGTCGCTCGGCTTGCCGTCCGAATATTCAGGACACTTTCCGCTCGTAATAACTTTGCCGCCGCGCTTTATAAACTCCGTCAAATAAGCAAGGGTTGTGGAACGCAATGTAAGCACAGGCGGAATCAAAACCGCTTGATACGACATTTTCCCCACCGTAAATCCGTCGCCGTCTTCGCGGTACAAGTCGGGCAACATACTCTCGGATATGTAATCGAAATCCATTTGTCCGCGCAACAGCCAATTGGTTACGCTTGCAAAATCGTCGTCGATTTTGTTGCAAGTTTCAAAAGTATGTTCGTTTACGCCGAATACCATCCACGCGCTTTCTACGGGGTGAATCACTCCCACGTTTATGCACGGCGTTCCTCTCGTCAAAGCGGTATTCAGTCGGGCAAAGTGGTCTTCTATGTAACCGTATTTTTTGTACCAACTCGACTGATAGCTTATGCTTGCGGGATAATCTCTTTTTGCCATTCCCTGCATGCTTACCCACGACAAGTGCGGTACTCTCAGCGTTACGCCGAGCGCCGCTTGCCAATCGCCCTGAAATTTGTGTCCGCGAAAATCGAAATCCCAGCCCGTAACGCCGTACAACTCGCTTGCAACCGCATTGCGCCCGTATTGATGCGCAACCGACTGTGCCTGTTTTGCGGTGGTAAGCTCCACGCGATTGCAAAGCATGTCTATGCCGGGTATAGTTAACTCGCGATACTGACGCATTGCCTCGCCCACTACCGATATTTGCGACTGTAACGACGGCTCTTGCAACACATGCCCCGTAAACGCAATATTGTTTTCTTTGCACCATGTGCCTATTTTATCGCAGAAAGCCTCGGCAAACAGTTCTGAAATAAGCGCAAAGTACTGGTATTTTACCGTACTCGGCGCATCGTCGGGCATACTCCAAACAAGTTCGGGCAACCTATCTGCGATATCGTAGCCGTAAAACTCGCAAAACCGCTCGCGCAAAGCCTCCGTCCACGGAAACTCGATGTCACGGCCGTCGCGGGCTGTTTCTTTGCGTATTATTTCGCCGTAATTCGGTTCGTCGGTGAAGATAGCGGGCACGGACTTTCCGAATTCGCATCCCACCTCTCTTTTATACGCCTCGTGAGTTACGTCTATAAATTTATCCACGGCGGCGGGATTCATGGTATCGAGATAGGTGTAGCCGTTGTACCAACCACGCTTCTCGCCCAACAAAACGTATGCGTACCATTTTTCGCCCTTTGCTTCTTGCGACGGCGATAGTCGGCTGTAATTTTGCAATCTGTTATGCTCATTAAACACGATATCGTACACCGTGACAAGCTCGGGTTCGCGCCCGCCTTTTTCGCAGTGCTTTTGCATCTCTTCGGGCGCACGCATAGACAAACAAAGCGATCTTTGTCTAAATTCTTTGTGCTTTGTCACATAGCCGCCCGCGGCGCCGCTCGACCAACGGTCTTCGTCGTAAAGATAAGCAAGCATGTTTTCTTCTTTGGCATGCTCTATACACGAACGAATCAAATCCATAAACTCTTCGCCGAGATACGGCGTATCCATTCCGCTGCGGGTGTGCATGAAAAAACCGCCGAAACCCATTTCTTTCAGCCTGTCGATTTGCCATAACAAATCTTCTTTGTCGAGTTTGGTATTCCACGCCCAAAACGGCGCGCCCCGAAATCGAGCCGGAGGATTTTTGAAAATTTCTTTTAGATGATTACTATTTTTAGCGTCTTTGCCCATAAGCATTCTCCACGCAAGTTTATTCTTTACCAATATACTATAGCAGTATAGCATACCTTATTCAATAGCCTATATTGACGCGCTTTTACCCTGTATTGATATTTTTGTCGTATAATTATTGCTTTTCTACCCATTTTTATGTTATAATTCAAACATGGAAAATGCAAATAACACGGACAAACTAAATAGGCCCCTCGAAATCGACAAAGAATTGACCGAGGCGGATTTCTTGTCCAAGAATCAAAACATATTTACGCACATGATTTATCGGTACGAAGACCCAGGCTTACACCACCACGCTTTTATAGAATTTTTCTACGTGCTTGACGGATCGTGTTTGCACTTCATAAACAACGAATCAATAACCGTGCAATGCGGCGATGCCTACCTTTTGACGCCTGGCGACACACACAGATTTCTGCAATGTGAATCAAACTTTTTGCACCGCGATATTATTTTCAGAACAAGTTATTTTAAAGCCTTTTGCGATTTGTATTCCTCTTCTTTATTCAACGACTTGAAAAACGGCGATTATATAAAAAATTTCTCTTTCTCCAATCAGCAAATCAATCAGCTCGAAACGCTTATACTTCCGATTGTATGCGGAAACGACAAAAAATTCCGACTTATTAACCGGAACAATTTGCTCTTATATCATAAACACCTTGATAGAACACAACATGCAGATAGAAAATGAAAAAATTCCGGCATGGATCTCACGACTGACATCGCTCCTTTCCGCACCGGAAAATTTCAAAATAGACCAACAAAAACTAATCGACTGTTTTTCTTACAGTCATGCGTATATTTGCCGCACTTTCAAAAAAAAGACAGGCAAAACTATTACCGATTATTTTAACGAACAAAAACTGAAATATGCTTATTCGATGTTGCAATCTTCCGATTATTCCATCGAACAAATCTGCGATCGAATCAACTTCAACAGCATTCCCTATTTTTACCGACTTTTCAAAAAGCACTTTAATATAACGCCGAGAGAAGTATCCCCCCCCCCCCGCAGGAGGACGGTAACCTCCCGCATCAAAATCTTAAAGCATAATTATCGTCTTTCAAACCCGATAATTACTTTGCCGTTCTCGGAAACGATATTGCTGTTGTTTATAACACCGCTGTTTAATTTTATCGCGTAGGCAAACCCGCGTTTTTCGTATGCGACGGTTTTTTCGTCTTCTTTACGGATTTTTTCATCATCGCCCAAACTTGCGTATCGAAACGAAAGTGTAAAATCTTTATCCGCGGAAATCTCTACTCCGTTTTCATCGAACACTACGGTGTAGCGCAAGCCTTTTGCGGAAAATCCGACCATAGCCGTGCTTCCGTTTTCATGATACGAAACGTTCTCGGGAGAATACGGCTTACCGTCGGCGGTGAGCAAACGCAATCCCGCGCGCACATTTTCGTCACTCCAATTCAATCCGTTAATTACGGGAAGATTGTCAAATATGCTGTGCGGAGAAACACAAACTTCTTTGTTGTAACGCGAAGGATAACGCTCGTCGAACAGGTGACAGTCCCTGACAAAAACGCCGTTTTCGTCAAACAGCAAATTCGCACGATAGTTTTTGCAGTTATACCAAATCGATTTTTTATTTTTATTCGACCAATCGTTAAGCGCGGTTTGTGTGCACACGGGAGAGAAATCGAAGTTATGCTTAAACCACCGCCCCGCTTCACTTACAAACATATCGGTTACCTTGTCGGAGTCCTTAAGCTCTTTTATTCTTTGCGTCTGGTAGATAAGCCCGTCTTTCATTCTATCCCAGCCGAAGCTGTTTTCTTGCCCGACCTGCGCGTAATTGAACGCTCCGCCGCGTGTTTCGTCGAATGTATTTTCAAAATACCAATCAACCCAATTTTTGTCCGATCCGCCCGCTTTCAAATCGCCCCACGTAATCGGTTCAAGCGTAAAAATCTCGTTGCCGCTTTCTATCTTCGATGCGTATTGATAAATGGGATCACAACCGAGCAAACGGAAAATGGGAACTTTTATTTCGTTGGCTTCCGTTTGAGCAGGACAAAGAATATTCTCTTTGCACGGATAATACGCTTGATTGTAATAGCCGCCGAAGAGTGAATAACCATCAGTCCCCCACTGCTCGCGGCAAATGAATGCGGCGTCTATGCCGTATTTTTCGTTCATGTAATTTACCGAAAACGAGTCGAGCACCCAACTGGCCACGGTTTTGGGATAAAATCCAAACGTCTTTCTAAATTCCGAAAATGCTTCGTCAATAAGCTTAGCCTTTTCCGTTTCGGTATAGCCTACAACCATGCTTACGTGCGAATGGTAATCCCACGCGAAGCCTTCGCGCCCGCGCCAAGCCACACCTACCTTTTCGCACAGCGGCTGTACTATTTCAAGCCACAGGCCTACTTCCACATAATCTCTTTTTTGATTAAAAAGCTTAGCGTAACATTCTTGAATAAACGCATCGTATTGCAAAAGATATGTTGTTTTGAGTTTGAATTTATCGGTAAGCTCCATTTGTTTCACGGTTGTCCCGTACAAATCCATAGAAAGACGCGGTTCCACGCCGCGCACGAAATTCATTAACGTAACGATATTTTTCATGATTTTTACCTCGGTTTGCAATTTTGCGCAACAAAAAATGTAACAATTTTCGTTCGCGCTGATTAAACGCAAATACTATAACACACTTATATTTGGTTTGTCAATCCATGTTCAAAAAATATTTTATTACAAAATACTTGCTATTAAAAATGTTTTATGCTATTATTTTGCAATAAAAACAACCGTTCGGAGATGAAAAATGCAAGATAAAGTGCAAGTAATAAAGCATGCGGGCAAAGATTTTAAGATATTGCAAATTACCGACACGCAAATAATAGACCCCAAACAAATGGCTTTTCCCACGCGTTTACGCAAGGAAGAACAAGAAAAATGGGCAGATATCGACAAAAACTGTTTGCATTACGTGCGCGCTCTCATAGAAGATACAAAGCCCGATATGATAGTTCTTACGGGCGATAACGTATATGGCAGCTTTGATGCCGACGGCAGTAATTTTATAAAACTAACCGACTTTATAGACGAATTCGGCGTTCCGTGGGCGCCCATATTCGGTAATCATGACGGCGAAACGTATGACTTGGAAGATCCGCGCGGCGCGGCGTTTCCTTGGGGCAAGGGTTACGAATGGCAGATGGACTATTGGCTACATAACACGAAAAACTGCTTGTTTCTTCGCGGTCCCGAAGGCCTCGACAAATCCCGCCACGGCAATTATGTTGTGGAAGTAAAACAAGATAACAAGACGGTGTATGCGCTTTTTATGATGGATTCGCATGACGAAGTAACCGAATCATACGGGCTGACAAAAGAGCAAATGGATTGGTATTCTCGGCATATAGAACAGCTTTCCGATGAAAACGGCAAAATAATCCCCTCTATGCTCTTTCTGCATATCCCCCTATATCAGCACTATCTCGCCATACAACAATACTTCCCCGACGGAATGGGCGTAATTTGTCAAAAGGGCGAAGTTTTGCCCAACGGCGATTGGGGCGAACTTGCCGACCCGCCCACGTTTAGCGACGCATTATATCAAAAATTCAGTAAGTACGTCTGGGAAACGGTGCAAAAGCATGGTAGCACCAAAGCGATTATTGTAGGGCATTATCACACCGAAGCTTGCCGAATCAACTACAAAGGCGAGAACGATGCGCACGCCGTGCAAATGGTATTCGGCGTAAAAACAAGCACTTACGATTATCACAAGCAACTCGGCGGCACGCTCATCACAATCAAAGACGGCAACGACGCCCCCGTGATTCTACCCGTATATTGTAATTGATAGAATTTAACAGTATTTATATAAAGGTAAATTGATATATGGTAATTTTATATCTCTTATAGTTTTACCCTCTTTGCTCAAATCTGAATTGAGTAATTTATGTATAAAACCTTTATAACCAATTCTTCCGTCATGCAACAATATTTTCTCCCGCCAAAATGTGTTTTCTTTTAACAATCTATACGCTTCGCTATACTTGTTCAACAATTCTACTTTTGTCATTTTTCGATTTCTCTTTTATTCTGCTTACAGAGGAGAATAGAGTTCCACATCATTCTTTCAAATGCCTTTTATGAACTATCAGTTCATATAAAATACTCCTTTGCTCATATTATATAACGTCCCACCTTGGGAATCAATCAAATTAGCGTCCTAAAATGGGAAAATAGTTCCAAAGGATGTTATGTGATATGAGTAAAATAAAATTTCAAAACAATTTGCAGGATATCTTTGCGGAATATTTTGCCCAAACCGGATTAAATGTGAATAGTTTTGCTGCTAAATTCAATCTCTCCGAATCGAAAATATACTACTGGCTGAACGGGACATATCTGCCCACCATTAAAAACTATATCATTTTGGCGGATATATTCCAATGTTCCGTCGATTACCTTATCGGCATTACGGAGAACAGAGCTTATGTTAAGTCAAAAAATCCTGTCCCTTTCCTCGTTCGGTTCAAACAACTGATGCAAGAGAAAGGCTGCTCGAAATACTCTTTGGCAAAGGAATGCAAAATCGGAAATTCTGCCGTATCCAAATGGAGCAAGGGCAAAATTCCAAATACAGAAAACATGGTCAACCTTGCAGACTATTTCTGCTGCACCGTTGACTATCTAATCGGCCGCTCGGATGTAAGATAGCATTCCTTCTTTTCTGCCGTAATAACTTGTTCCAATGGGGCGTTCACATTCTCCTGCCACCATGACAGGTGCCACCTTTCAGCGATTGGGCAGAC
>ERZ1643251.1279-NODE-1279-length-29333-cov-5.877826_pt1 | contig 29333 bp, 29 predicted proteins | sample MGYA00579261_ERZ1643251 | MGnify/ENA primary metagenome ERZ1643251 (study PRJEB29033, sample SAMEA4952267) | chicken gut metagenome | biome: Broiler Chicken; feature: Gastrointestinal Tract; material: Caecum | place: Ireland | collected 2018 | study: Broiler... | reverse complement strand
GAAAATGGCACTTGTGCTCCCGCTCTAGAATGCATTGTATTTAAGTTATGTATAAATGCTTCCATTGCTTGATAAGTAATACGATCTGTTTTTTGAAGAGCTTTTTGATATCCTAAAGAAAGAATCTCATGAACTTTTTCACTCCCCTTTGAATATACATCAAATTCATCAATATCTAATTCAATAGAATTCAATTTATTGATATCTTTTGCAATCTTTTCCATATTCACAAGAGGTTTTAATTCTTCTAAATCAAGATAATCATTGATAATTTGTTTCAATTGCTTTTTAAATGTTTTTAATACACCAGGCGCTAAATAATAGTCAAATGCTGGAATTGCTTGTCCACCGTGTTGATCATTTTGGTTAGCTTGAATAGCAATCGCTGCAAGTGCAGCATAAGACATAATATCATTTGGTTCTCTCAAATGACCATGTCCTGTTGAAAAGCCATCCTTAAATAAATGATTTAAATCAATTTGACAACAAGTTGTTGTTCCCATAGCCATAAAATCCATATCATGAATATGAATCGCACCTGAATCGTGTGCATCAGCAAATTTACGTTTCATTAAATATGCTTTTGTAAATTCTTTTGAAATTGTTGATCCATATTGAAGCATTGTACCCATTGCAGTATCACCATCTACATTGGCATTTTCTCTTTTCGCATTTTCTTCAGTTGCTGATTTTAATCCCAATCCTTCAATTGTTTTTAAAAACTTGTGTAATCTTTTATTATCTGAAAATAATTCACGTGATTGATTTCTCTTTTCACGATATGCTTGAAATGACTCATAAACATCATAATAGTTTTTCTTTAATTCTTCCTCAATCATATCTTGAATCGTTTCAATTTTTATCTTGTCTTCATTTTGATAATCTTTTTTAATACGTTTCATAACTGCGTGATAAACTTTATTGACATCTTTTTCACTATATCTAACATCTTGTAATGTTGCATTTTCTTCTGAAGGAATTAAACTATCAAACCCTTTTTTGATCGCCATCGCAATCTTTGTTCCATCAAAATCTACTTTCTTCCCATTTCTTTTTACTACTTGTAATTCTAAAATATTTTCTTCTACGATTCCTGTCATACTTCATCCTCCTAGCTTAACTATTGTCATTATATCACCACAATATAAAAAATCAAGAAAAAGAGCGAACAAATTTTCGGTTTTTATTTTCTCCTTTTATTCACTCTTTATTTTCAACAAAAAATAGCTTTACAAAAAAATGTAAATTTTCAACTTTTTACTTTTATACCATTCCAACCAATCATTTTCTCTTAATTATCGTTATTTATTTTCTTCTTCTGGAATTGTAATTTTATTTTCAATTGGTACTTCTACAACATCATCCTTTAACGATTCAGGACGATATTGTAACAAATTTTGTTTTTTTAGTGCTTCATAAATTGTAGGCGCACCAATAAAACAAAATAAACTAATCCAAACACTATCCTTCGTATTTGTACCATAAAATGATATTGAAAATGGAATTCCGATCACAAACGAAAAAAACAAATTTAAGACCCATATTTGCCAACACTTCTTGATAAATGGCAACTTTTTAAATTTTTGTAATAAAGCCATCATAATAATCGATAAAATCAAACTAATCATCAGGCAATTTACAAAACTACTCGGTAATACTGTCTCCATACTTCACGTCCTTTTATTATGTTATATGAAAATAGAATTTCTTTTTGTATTGAAATTGTCTAATTTAGAATATATTTTAATAGGAGTTGGTAGCCTTTGAAAAAAGTATTATGTATTTGTATTTGTTTACTTCTTGTAACAGGATGTTCCAAAAAAGAAAAACAAGTAGAAACAATTATTGAAAAAAATAATCAGATGATGATTGCAATCAACTATCCAATTACGAATATCGACAAACTTGATAAGAAAATTCAAAGTGATGTCAAAGAAAGATATCAAGAATTTTTAGAACAACAACAAGAATTTGTTGCAATTGCGAAAGACGCAGAATTCAATATCGATTATACTTATGACATCATTGATGAACGATATGTTATGGTCGTTTTAAAGATATTTTCTAATTCCAATCTATTATCCAACCCAAGAAATGATTTAAATACTTATGTTTATGATAAAAAAGAGAAACAGTTTTTAACTCTAACAGATATTATCGCATCTACGGAAACAGATAAATTGCAAACACTCATCTTAGAACAGTTAAAAAAAGACTACCCAGACTGTTTATTAAAAGATCAAGCACAAAAATTACTTTCTCATTTTTCAGACATTCATTTTACTTTTGATGAAGAGACATTCTATTTCTATTTTGAACCTTATGAAATTACAGCAGGATATTTTGATATCATTACAACCAAAATACCAATTGAAAAAATTGGATTAACGATTGATATCAATCAAGGTAAAACAGAAAAAGAATGGAAAAAAGTAGAAATGACTACAAAAATTATAGATCCTAATCAAAAAAGTGTCGCTCTTACTTTTGACGACGGTCCTAGTACATATACAGATGATCTTCTAGATCTTTTAAAAAAATATGATGCAAGTGCGACATTTTTTGTAATTGGAAATAAAGTAGAAATTTATAGTGAAACAATGCGAAGAATGGTTCGAGAAGGAAATGAAGTGGGAAATCATTCCTATAATCATAAATGGTTGACAAAAGTTAGTGAAGAAGAATTCTTAAATCAAATCAATCAAACACAACAAATCGTCAAAAAAATAACCGGTTTTACACCACAATTAATGCGCCCTACTTATGGTGCCGTAAATCAATCATTAAGAAAACGATCAAAATTAAAAGTCGTCATGTGGGATGTCGATACCAGAGACTGGGAAAGCCATAACATTAGTACCATTGTAAAAAAAACAATCAACAGTACAAAAGATGGTAGTATTATACTAATGCACGATACCAAAAAACAGACAATTACTATTTTAGAAAAATTATTAAAACAATTAAAAAGCGATGGATACCAATTTGTAACTGTCAGTGAACTAGAAAAAATACAACAATTGAAAGATTATGAAAAATAGTAGCAACATTGATCAAATTAAACTTTTAAATATTCAAGAATTTGCCTCTTTTTGTTATTTAATTACTACTATGATTGCTATATATTTAACACAGTATCGAAAACACGTGATTCGAAACGAAGATACAGTACTCACTCCAGAGGAAGCAAGAAAGTTAAATATATTGAATCACCTCATGATTTTAATTTTAACAGGAGTCTTTTTTTACGTAAATCAAGTCACCTTACAAAGTGCCCGAGAAAATCAAGAAGACACAACCCTATTATCTCTTCAAAATTTTGCTTCTGTTTTAACTACAATTGGTGCAATTATCGTATTATATGTTGTAATTCAAGATTCAACTAATAATGCCAGTAGTAATGAAAATCCGGAAATATAAAAACAAAGTAGATTTATCTACTTTGTTTTATGGTTTAATATACTCATTAATTCATTTTCCATATGAGGTGAAAGATGTACTTTCGGATTCAAATCTATCATTGTGAAAAGATTTGCAATCTGTCTTTTTGTCAACAATGTTTTATCTGTTGGAAAAAAGCTATCGGGAATCGTATAATCTAGTTCTCCCTCAAACAAAGGTGTTGAAAAAGGAATATAACCTTTTTCTTGAATTAAATATTCTAGTTCTCTTCCCTGATCATAATAGTCTTTTTCTCTTACCCAACTTTTCGCATTTGGATTTTCTAACTGTTCTTTTCTTTCTCTTTTTGCAAAGGGAACACTTTGTACTAATTTCGTCGCAAACATATTATGACTGACAACAGGTGTGTTTTTATCATCTGAATTTCTAATAATATAACAGTCTTCCATACTTTCATCATCACTTGGTAATAAAAATAATTGTGGATTCATTGGTGTTTGATAAATTGGATATGTATTAAAATCATATGGAACACCATCTATGATTACAATGTTTTCATTTATCATATTCATTCCTCTTTTTCATTAAAATAAACTAAGTTGACTAGATTCATCCATATTATCTAGCATTCCCATCATTCTCATTTTATCAATTAGAGTTGCAGAAACTTTTCCTCTTTTTTGTAAATCTTCAATACTTAAAAAGGCGTTTTTGTCACGTTCTTCAACAATTTTTTCAGCAACGGTTAATCCTAATCCGTCAATGGTGCGGAATGGTGGAATCAATGTATGCTCATCTTTAATCGCAAAATTCTTTGCTTTACTTTCAGTCACAGATAATGGGGCAAACTTGATTCCCCTTGCTGTTGCTTCTAAAGCAATTTTTAAAGTTTCAATAATACTTACTTCTTTGTTTGTTGCTTCTTTTCCTTTGGCTTCTAATTCAGCAATTTTATTTTTAATCGCATCATATCCTTTGATCATCGTTTCAATATCAAAGTCATCAACACGAACAGAAAAATAAGAACAATAATACCAAAGTGGATGATGTACTTTAAAATATGCAACACGAAAAGCACTAATTACATAAGCTGCAGCATGAGCTTTTGGGAACATGTACTTAATTTTTCCACAAGATTCGATAAACCACGATTCAATCCCTGCTGCTTCCATTTCTTTTTTATATTCTTGCCATTGTTCTGGTTGTTTACTTGCTTTTCCTTTACGGACAAACTCCATAATTTTAAATGCTTTCTTTGGTTCCATTCCATTATACATCAAATATACCATGATATCGTCACGACATCCGATAACTTCTTTAAATGGAACGACATTGTTACGAATTAATTCCTGAGCATTTCCTAACCATACATCTGTACCATGAGAAAGACCAGAAATTTTAATTAATTCTGCAAATGTAGTTGGTTTTGTATCAACTAACATTTGAATGGTAAATTTCGTACCAAACTCTGGTATCCCTAACGTACCTGTTGGACAATTAATCTGTTCTGCAGTAACGCCTAATGGTTCAGGCCCACAGAAAATAGCCATTGTTTCTTTATCATCAAGTGGTACTTTGGTAACATCCATACCAGATAAATCTTGTAACATACGTAAATGCGTTGGATCTACGTGTCCTAAAATATCTAGTTTCAATACATCTTGATCAATGGCGTGATAATCAAAGTGCGTTGTACGCCATAAACTCGTTGGATCATCTGCAGGGTATTGGAATGGAGTAAAATCAAATACATCCATATAACCTGGAATAACAACAATTCCTCCTGGATGCTGTCCCGTCGTTCTTTTTACACCCGTACATCCTAGTGCAATACGCTCTACTTCCGCTGTACGCATCGTAATTCCTTTATCCTCACAATAACCTTTTACAAATCCAAATGCTGTTTTATCTGCAACTGTACCAATTGTCCCAGCTCGATAAACATTATCCACCCCAAATAACACTTTCGTATACTCATGGGCTTTCCACTGATAATCTCCAGAGAAGTTCAAATCAATATCAGGTACTTTATCAGCATTAAATCCTAAGAATGTCGCAAAAGGCATATCTTGTCCTTCTTTATTCATCAAAGTTCCACATTTTGGACATTCACGATTTGGCAAATCAAATCCACTTGAATATTTAGCTCCTAATGTTTCTCCATTTTCTTCAAAAATACTATGTTTACAATTTGGACAAACATAATGAGCTGGAAGTGGATTGACTTCTGTAATTCCCATCATCGTTGCCACAAAACTACTTCCTACAGAACCACGACTACCAACTAAATATCCATCATCATTAGAATGTTTTACAAGCTTTTGAGCAATTAAATAAATAACGTCAAATCCACCACCGATAATTCCTTTTAACTCCTGTTCAATACGATCAGCAATTAAATCTGGAAGTGGATCTCCATAAAGCGCATGGGCTTTTCCATAAACAAGTTCTTTTACCGCTTCTACAGAATTTTCAATCTTAGGAGAAAAAGGAACACCACCAGTTTCAATAATGACTTCAATAATCTCTACCATATCGGCAATCTTGTTTGGATTCGTAATAACAATTTCTTCTCTTAAATCATCATCTAAAAAGTTAAAATCTTCTAACATTTCATCTGTCGTTCTAAAATGTTGTGATGGAATCTCACGAATATTATTACGAGCTAGTGGATGTCTTCCACCACCTGGTACTTTTTGATTAACAATAATTTCACGATATAACTTATCTTCACGATTCAAATGATGTACATCGCCTGTAGCCACAATCAATTTTCCAGCTTCCTTTGTTGTATTAATAATTTTTTTAATATTATCAATTAATTCTTGTTTATTGGCAAAATCATTCATTTGTAATAAGTGATCATAACACTCTGGTGGTTGTACTTCTACATAATCGTAAAAATGAATCATATTACTCAATTCTTCTTCACTTTTACTACGTGCTTGTGTAAATATTTCACTTTCATAACATCCACTACCAATGAGTAACCCTTCTCTTAGTCTTTGAATTTCACTTCTAAGAATACGTGGTGTTTTATATAAGTATTTCGTATTTGCTAAACTAATAATCTTAAATAAATTTTTTAATCCCGTTTTATTTTTACACAAAATATTAATATGATAAGGACGTCCATATTTATGAATTTCATCTTTTGATACTAACTTATCTAAATCCGTCATTTTCTCTAAATTACGATCTGATAACTTTCGCATCATTTTGTGAAATACTAAAGCAGTTCCTTCCGCATCATAATCTCCTCTATGATGGGCAGATTCATCCCATGGAACATTGTAACGTTTCACAAGAACCGATAAACTATGTCTTGCAAAGGTGTTATCTAAAGTACGTGATAATTCTAATGTATCAATTACTGGATTGTTAAAAGTACCTAAATGATATTTTTGATAAGCCATTTCTAAGAATGAAACGTCAAATTTCGCATTATGAGCAACCATTGGCAAATCGCCAACCCATTCAATGAAACGTTTCACTGCATTTTCTTCATTATCTTTATCTTGTAACATCTCATCAGTAATATTAGTGACATCAATAATTTTTTGTGGTAATTTTCTACCTGGATTAATCAGTTCATCATACTTTTCAATAATCTCTCCATTGTGTAACTTTACAGCACCAATCTCAATAATAGAATCTCCACCACCAGCATTAAATCCTGTTGTTTCAAAGTCAAAAACAACATATGTATTATCTAGTAGTACCGAGTCATTAGGACGAACGACAATATTGACTTCATCGTCAATCATGGTAAGTTCTGTTCCATAGATTGCTTTAAATGGTTCTTCACCTTCTTTTAAATTTTTATTGATATCACAAATCATATGGTAAACATCAGGAAATGCTTGAGCTCCATTATGATCTGTAATAGCAATCGCTTTATGTCCCCATTTTTGAGCAGTTTTCACTAAATCTTTGGCATCTACAACACCATCCATTTGACTCATCTTCGTATGGGCATGTAGTTCTACTCTTTTCTTTGGTGCTTGATCCACTCTTTCTTCTATCTTTTTATCTAATAATAAAATATCACGTGCTGTAAATGTCAACTCTTTAGAATATTGATCATCTTTCGCATTTCCACGGAATAGATAAAATTTTCCATTTTTTAATTTAGGCAATATTAAATTAGCTTCCTCTTCATCGTGTAAAAACAATTTCACATAGATACTATCCGTATAATCCGTTACTTTTAAAGTTACAATTTTTAACTCTGTCTTTGTATCACGAACATCGACACCAAAAATGGTTCCTTCAATCGTTACATTATTCATCTCTGACATAATATCGTGAATATGAATTGGTTCTGTATCAATTGTACGTCCTAAAACGACATCAGGATTTCCCTCATCAACAATCGCTTTTCTCTTATAATTTCCCTTTTGAAAACCACTTTTTTTCGGTTCTTCTATCACAGGAGGTTGAATTGGTGTTGCTTCTACTTTTTTCACTTCTTCTATTAATGTTTTTTCAATCTCTTTTTGTACTTCAATACTCTGTTCTTCATCTATTTTTATTTCAAAAGTAATATTCTGATATCCGGCATGATATAGTAATTCTCTTAGATTTTCTTCTATAGAACGAAACTTCATTTCCTCTGCTTTATTAGATACTACAATTGTTACCCAATCATCATCATAAGAAACTTTCGCATCTAATAATAATTCCAATAGTGGATTATCTTCTTTCATACTTTCTAAAAAAGTACGATAATACGATGGAAATAAATCTTCAGAAACATGCTTTATTTGAAATGTAGCAAATACTTTTCTACACGTAGGAAAAGATTCCTGTAACTTGTTTTGAAATGATATATAAAAACTAACAGGAAGTGTACGATCTAAATGAATATAAAAACAATACGTATCATGACTGTGATTTCCAACAATACGTTCTAAAATACCACCATCTAGATATTTCTTTTCTTCTTCTGTTAAATTCATTTGTTTACATAGTATTTCTAGTTTATCATTCATAAGACCACCTATCTGTTATTGTATCAAATCGTTGTCATGAAGTCCATTTAATTTTGAGTGATTTAAAAAATAATAAGAAATATAGTAGATGATAGAATGATTCATTTCGGATGTTTTAATCTATAATGTATGGATTATTTTTACTTCCATCGCCTGCATTAAAATGAATGCTAGATTTCAAATAGCGAACTGGTCACATATAATTACGTGTATCACTCGAATAGTTAGCAGTTAAATAGATTCCACTACTATCATGATTAACACGGTATACAAAATAAGAATAAGAAGTGCTCTCAGAAGAATATCCACTTATAAGCCAATAAGAAGTATCTATACTCATATCATCTACTAAATAATTTTGTAGACATTTATTTACATTAGAAGTTCCATACGCATCTGTAGTAGATGAACATGCTGAATTAAGACTTGCTTTTAATACATCTTTTGAAGCTTCTTATCATTCTCCTACTTTTAATTATAATAAAAAAACACCTAGCATAAGCTAAGTGCACCACATATAGATGGACACTTAGTAAGTATCCTTCTTACAATATGTAAATTATTTTATTTTGTAAATAGATTTACTGCTCTCCTTTGTTTTTGAATTGTAAAATAATTGGTGTTCCTTCAAAATCAAAAGCTTCACGTAATTTATTTTCTAAATATCTTTCATAGGAAAAATGAATTAATCCCTTACTATTTACTTGAATATTAAATGTTGGTGGTTGCGTTGATGCTTGATTAGAAAAATATATTTTTAGTCTCTTTCCTTTATAACTTGGTGGTAAATTTAATGCATAAGCATCACGAATAACATCATTCAATACACTTGTTTTTACTTCTCTTCTACTATTTTCATATACTTTCAAAATTTCTGGCATTAAAGTGTGAATTCTTTTTTTTGTTTTGGCACTTAAAAACACAATTGGTGCGAATGTCATAAATTGAAATTCATATTTTAACAACTCTTTAAATTCTTTCATTTTGGTATCTTTATCCTCAATTGTATCCCATTTATTAACAACTAGAATTACTGCTTTTCCAGCATCTAAAGCATATCCTGCAATATGTTTGTCGTGTTCAACAATTCCTTCTTCGGCATTGATTACAATCAAACATACATCACTACGATCAATTGCCTTTAAAGAGCGAAGTAAACTATATTTTTCAACTGCTTCATATACTTTTCCACGTTTTCTCATTCCGGCAGTATCAATAACAACGTAATCATGATCATGATAGCGGAATGTGGTATCAATCGCATCTCTTGTTGTTCCAGCAACATCTGATACAATCACACGATCTTCTCCTACGATTGCATTTACTAAACTACTCTTCCCCACGTTTGGTCTTCCAATCACACAAAACTTTACAATACCGTCTTCATATTCTTCTTCTATTTCTGGAAAATCTTTGGTAATTTCTTCTAATAGATCATAAATTCCTTCATTTTGTTCCCCACTAACTGGCATATAAGTATCTAATCCAAGTTCGTAGAAATCATACATATTTTCTTTTGCAAATTTAGAATCCATTTTATTGATGACTACAATCACTTTCTTTTGTGATTTTAACAACATATCTCTTACCGCATAGTCATTAGAAGTAAGTCCTTCTTTCCCATCTACTACAAATAAAATTAAATCTGCTTCATCAATGGCAAGTTCAGCTTGCATTTTAATAGAGTCATTGAAGTGTTCATCCGCAAGGTCGATTCCTCCAGTATCAATCAAATGAAAAGTATAATCTTTAAATTTTACATTTCCATAGATACGATCTCTTGTAACACCAGGCGTATCTTCTATAATTGAAATTTTCTTTCCAACCATACGATTAAACAATGTACTTTTTCCAACGTTTGGTCTTCCAAGTAATGCGACAACTGGTTTTCTCATAATTATCCCCTCGTTTTCTTCCGGTATTATAACATATTTTTAATATTCTACCAACACTCTAATTCTTTTCCATAAGTTAATACTTCATGACTTTGTTGAAAACAAGGTTCTGTAAATTCTAAAAATTGCCCCAGCTCTTGTTGGGATATATCTTCTATAATGCGAAAATAAAATTGATGATCATAATAATACAACTTCGTTTTTTTACGCCATTTTCTTTTGGAAAGATATAGTGGATCATTTACTTGATACAATATCTCACTTTCTTTTTCAATATGTAAACATAATTCAATTTCATCATGAAAACAATCAAAGTCATCAAGATCTTCTCGATGTATTTTTAAAATTGTTCCATACAGTTTATCTTGATATACGTGAATTGTATAATATCCAAAAAAGGAAATGTGATAAATCTGTTTTAACTTTAATAACAATGATTTGAGTTGTGGTTCTAGCTTTTCTCTTTGTTCAAATGACAATTGATGGCTTTGTACCCGATTTAAAAAAAGAAGCATATTCTCCTTATCTAGAAATACTAGTTTCAAAATAGATCACCTAGTATTAGTCTATTTTAAGAATATGCTTTTGTTCCTTATATTTCTGTTGTTCGTTCAATTCGATCATAGATTTCTTCTTTTCCTAGTTTTGTTACACTAGAAAACATTACAAAATCATCTCCTACGACAAGATCTAATTGATCTAAAATTAAATTACGCTGTTTTTGACGATTGGTAATTCCTACTTTGTCCACTTTCGTTGCGACAATGGTAACTGGAATATCATAGTATTTTAAAAATTGATACATCATCAGATCATCACTTGTTGGTTTATGACGAAAATCAATTAACATAAATACATTTTTTAAATTCGGACGATTGATTAAGTAGTCTTCCATCATTAAACCAAACTTTTTACGCATTGGTTTACTGACATTAGCAAACCCATATCCTGGAGCATCTACTAAATAAAACTCATCATTTACTAGATAAAAATTAATCGTTTGTGTTTTTCCAGGTTGTGAGGATGTTCTAGCATAGTTTTTACGATGAATTAAAGTATTAATAAAACTACTTTTACCGACATTAGAACGTCCTACCAATAAAAATTCCGGTTTATTATCGGTTGGATATTGACTGCGTCTTACTGCTGATATTTCTAAGTTAACACGATTAATTTTCATGATATCACCTAAATTTCATAGACTCATTATAACACGTATCGCTTTTATCTGTCAAAAGTCTTCTTTAATTGCTTTTGATGAGCACGGTATACATTTTCCCCTAATTCTAAAACAGTCATTGGACCTACTCCTCCTGGAACTGGAGTAATATAACTACAATATGGAGCAACTTCATCATATTTTACATCTCCATATAATTTTCCATCCACACGATTCATACCAACATCGATTACAACAGCTCCTTCTTTTACCATATCAGCACGAATGAAATCTTTTTTTCCAACAGCACTAATTAAAATATCTGCCATTTTCGTATATTGTTTTAAGTGTTCTGTTTTAGAATGACAAATTGTAACGGTAGCATCTTCATTTAATAAAAGTAAAGCAAGTGGTTTTCCAACCAATTCACTACGTCCTACAACGACTGCATGGCGTCCACAAAGAGGAATCTGATATGCATGTAATAACGTAATAATTCCAGATGGAGTACATGGTAGTAATCCTTCTTCTTGTTTTAAGAGTTTTCCACTATTAAGAGCATTTAACCCATCTACATCCTTTTCAGGGCTTACTGCATCTTGTACTTTTTTCGCATCAATATGTGATGGTAATGGCATTTGAACTAAAATTCCATGAACTTTTTCATCTTCGTTTAATTCTTGAATCGTCTGAATTAACTCATCTTCTAAAATATTTTCTTCTAAAGAAATGTGATAAAATTCATACCCTAATTGTTCTGCCATTTTTTCTTTTTGCCTAATATAAACATTACTTGCCTCATTATGTCCAACTTGTACCACTGCAAAACCTAATGGTTGAGATAATTTTAAGACTTGTTCTTTTAATTCTAATAATTTCTTTTTCTTTAATTCTTTTCCATTTAAAATCTCCATAAATAATCACCTTCTCTTATTGTATCACACTTCTTTGTCAATGATGGCAAAGATAAGAAAATCTAGTAGAAAAATTGAATACTTTATAGTATAATATTAATGGTGAATGCTTGTGAATTATCCAAACGGAACAAAAGTAAAACAATCTTACGTATTACACGGTAACCGTGGGATGAGTTTAGAACATGATATTAATGAGACAAATGCTTATTATCTAGTACATAATATTGCAGTCATTTACAAAAAACCAACGCCAATTACAGTAGTTAAAGTAGATTTTAAGTCACGTATGGATGCTGTGATTAAAGAAGCATATTATAAAACACCATCTACTACAGACTACAATGGTGTATACAAGGGAAAATATATTGATTTTGAAGCAAAAGAAACGAGAAATAAAAGTTTTTTCCCACTCGCAAACATTCATAGCCATCAAATTGAACATATTAAGAAGATTATAGAACATGGTGGAATCGGATTTTTAATTGTTCGTTTTACCCACTATAATTTGACATATTTTTTAGATGGTAGTAAATTGATATCATTCATTGAAAGCAACAAAAGGAAGTCGATTCCCATTTCTTATTTTCAAAAAGAAGGGAAATTAATTGAAACAAAGTATGCACCACGACTCGACTATTTAAAAATGATAGACGATATGGAGAAAGAAGGTGAAGCTTCTGAAAAAGTATCATAAAATCATTCAATATATCAATGAACATCAATATGAAATTGCAATTGGGCTCGTCAGTATTCTAGCACTGATTGTAGGAATATTTGCAATAGGATTCTTAAAAGCATTTCTAATTATTTTAATTTTAGATGGAATCTTATTTAGTCCAAATTTATTAAATTTCATTAACAATATAAGTAAAAAGAATATGGAGGTTACGATGGAAAAGAAAAGAACAGAAGCAAGACATGCACGTACTGGTCATGCTCAAAAAACAGATTATACAAAAGGAGCAAATGTTGCAAGTACACGTTCTGCACGTACTACTCGCATGTCAAAAAATAAAAAAGGAAAGGTAAAAGATAAAACAAAGAAGAAAAAAATAGGGAAAAAAATCTTGATGGTATGTCTTATTTTAGGAATTGTTTGTTTAGTGGCTTTTGGTATCTTTATGTTCTTTATTATTAAAGATGCTCCAGAATTTAGTCCTGACAAATTGTATCATCAGGAAGCTTCTATTTTGTATAGTTCTGATGGTACAATCATCAAAAAACTCGGTAGTGAAAACCGTGAGACAATTTCTTATGATCAATTGCCTGAAGTGTTAGTAGATGCGATTGTTGCAACAGAAGACTCTAGGTTCTTCCAACATAACGGATTTGACTTACCACGTTTCATACGTGCTGGAATCGGTACTTTACTTGGACAGAACGCAGGTGGTGCTTCTACCCTTACTATGCAAATTGCAAAAAACCACTTCACATCGACAAATCGTAGTATAACACGTAAGTTTACCGATATTTATATGTCGATTTTCCAAATTGAAAAACATTATACCAAAGAAGAAATTATGGAATTCTATGTAAATGCCCCATATCTAGGTAGTGGTGCATGGGGTGTAGAACAAGCTTGTCTTACTTACTTTGGAAAAAGTGCCAAAGATATCAATCTCGCTGAAGCAGCTATGATTGCAGGTATGTTCCAAGCACCAAATACATATGATCCAAACATTAATCCAGATTTAACAGAAAAACGTCGTCAAACTGTTTTATATCTTATGAGACGTCATAATTATATCGATAAAAAAGAATATGAAACTGCTCTCAATTTAAGTGTTGATAAAATCGTAAAATCTGTATCTACAGAAGATGGTGGTGATACAGACCGTTTCAAGTATCAATCATTTATTGATGCAGTCGTTGCAGATGTAACAGAAAGAACAGGAAATAACCCATATAATGTTTCTATGCAGATATATACAACAATGGATAAAGATAAACAAGAAGCTGTAGAAGATATTATGAATGGAAAAACATTTAACTGGGAAAATGATGTTGTACAAGGTGCAGTTGCTGTAGTCGATGTCAATACTGGAGCACTAACAGCAATTAGTAATGGTAGAAATATAAGTGGAGCTAACCAATTAGGTCGTGCTACAAAAGTAAAACGACAAATTGGATCTACTGCGAAACCAATTTATGATTACGGTCCAGGTTTTGAATATCTAGGATGGTCTACTGCAACTCCATTTGCCGACGAACCACACTCATATTCTGGAACAGACGATGATGATGGTGGTATTGAAAACTGGAATAGAACTTATCAAGGATGGATGACATTACGTACAGCTTTAGCAGAGTCTAGAAATATTCCAGCATTAAAAGCATTCCAACAAAATGATAACGAAAATATTAAAAACTTTGCAGAAAGTTTAGGATTAAATCCACAAGTTGAAAATGGCGTTGTATATGAATCACACGCTTTAGGTGGTTATGATGGAGAATCTCCACTTACTATGGCTGGTGCTTATGCCGCATTTGCAAATGGAGGTTACTACACAAAACCATATACATATACAAAAATTGTATATCGTGAAGATGATAAAACAGAAGAGATAGAAACTGAAAGAACAAAAGTAATGAGTCCAGAAACAGCTTATATGATTAGTAATGTATTATATAATGCTGCTGATTATGGAATTGGTACATCTTATTTAAACGGTGTTCATTTTGGAGCTAAGACAGGTACTTCTAACTTTACTGAAGACTTAATTAAGAAAAAAGGTTATCCATCAAATGCAGTTAACGATTTATGGGTAGATGGTATTAATACACAATATGCGATTTCTGTATGGTATGGATATGACAAACAAGATGATAAATATGTAAGTACAACAAATACTGGTGGACATAGAAATCTATTTAAAGCAATTGCTGGAAATTTCTTTACGGATAAAGCAGAATTTACAAAACCGGATGGTGTTGTAGCTGTTGAAGTAGAAAAAGAAACTTATCCAGTCAAATTACCTAGTGCAAATACACCATCTAATATGCGTATTACAGAACTATTTAAAAAAGGAACGGAACCAACTGAAGTATCAAGTAGATTTGCACAACTAAGTGATGTTTCTAATGTAAAAAGTAGTATTAGTGGAAACTCAGTATCTATTTCATGGACTGGAATTAAAACTCCAGAAGAGTTAGACTCTAATAGTTTATCAAGCTGGATTGGAAAAGTATTTACAGATAGTGGTTATAAAAACAGTTATTTACAATCTAGATTAGGACAGAATCAAAGTATGCTTGGTAGTGTTGGTTATAATATTTATGCAAAACAAAAAGATGGTACTTTAAGACTGATCCAATTTACAAATAATACAAGTATTACCTTTACTGCAAGATCTACAGATAGTGGTACTTATGTTGTAAAATCATGTTATTCTAACTTTACTGCAGCAGAGGCTCCGGGTGTTGAAACAACTGTAAATGTTTCTAACGTTCAAGGAGAAATGTCAGTAAGCTTAGTTGGAAGTGCAAATATGACAGTTAATTTAAACAGTACTTACCGTGATCAAGGTGTTGTTGTTAAAGAAGATGGTAAAGATGTTACTTCTGATGCAGAAGTAGAAATAAGTATTACTAATGCTGCTGGAATTCCTGCTTCCTTAGATAACTTTACTTCTACTGCTGGTGTATACACTATTACATATACCATCACTTATGAAGATTATAGTAAAACAATTACACGTAAAGTAACCGTTGTAGATTCATCTACAGAACAACCAACAGAATAAAAAAAAGTTCATATCATGTGATATGAACTTTTCTATTGCTCTCTAATCAACTGAATTGCATCTGGAATATGTTCTACCGTATCACTTGCAATCATAGCGATATCTGTTTTATCTTTTTCAGCAAGTTCTCCAGCAAGTCCGGCTAAATAAGCACCAGCAGCAACTGTCAATAAACTATATTCCTGATATCCCAATAAACCAGCTAAAATACCAGACAACACATCCCCACTACCAGCTGTAGCCATTCCTGGACCTCCGCGTTTTATGAAATATACATCATTTCCATCAGTAATAATTGTTGTATGTCCTTTTAGTAATAATATAACTTGATATTTTTTAGCAAACTCTTTCGCAATTTCAATTTTATTCTTTTTAAGTTTCTCTACCGAAATCTTTGTTAATCTTGAAAATTCTTTTAAATGTGGAGTTAAAACAACCTGATTTTTAGGAAGTATATCTAAATGACCAGCCAATATATTTAATCCGTCTGCATCAAGCACAATACTCCCAGAAAAGGTGCGAAATACTTCTTGTAATATTTCCAAATGACTTCCATCGATTCCCCATCCAATTCCAATGACTAAAGACTTTAAATCACGAATCGCGATTCTAAGTTCCGCTAAATTATGATAGAAAAACATCGTTGGTTCCATAATATGTGGAGTTAAAAAGATTGCTAAATCTTCAGGAATAATCACTCTAGCAATTCCACAACCACTTCTTAGTGCAGAATAGCTAAAAGTTGCTAGCTTTAATGCACCTACATAGTTTTTAGAACCACCAAGCATTCCCACTTTACCAAAATTACCTTTATTTACTTCTGCTTCTCTTTCTTGAAAATATGGTTTTACATCTTCTACTTGAATTTCTTTCATCATGATTTTCCCTACTTTCTAATACAAACAACGAAAACAACTTGATGATACAAAAGCAAGCCTACAAACATGTAGACTTATTTTGTCATATGACGTAATACATAAATTCCTAAAATAGTCAGAAAAGAGCCAACACCGATGACAATATAACGAATACTCTTTTCATGATCAATATCCGTTGTCTCTGTTGTTTTATCATTCCCTTGAATTTTAATAATATATTCCCCATTTTTTGAATATAAATAGTTCTCACGTGCAAAACGAGCAATATAATCAGGATCTTGTAATTTCTTTAACTCGATATTTAAATTTTCTTCATCTTCTTTTAAAACTAACAATTGATTGTTTAATTCCTTCTTTTCATGATTTAAATCAATAATATTTAACGTATAAGTAGTAAGTGTAATAAAGAAATAAATAATCATAGCAAAAGATAATGTTCCAAACACTAAAAGTCTTTTTTTCGCACTTTTACTTACTTTTTTCTTCTTTGCCATCTTTATCACCTACTATTTTATAGTGTATCATGTTTCTTTTTTCTTGACAATATTCTTTACAGATAATAAATGTAAATGAATTAGATGTTCTATCGAATATCCTACCATCATACTAAGAAAAGAGTAAGGATGAAGAATTCCATAATTAATTTTTCTCAATATTAAAAAATATAAAAAAGTCATAACTAATACAAAAAGAATTGTAAAACTGTATTGAAACCATTTTTCTTTAGCATATAAAAAACGATATTGAATTGTTAATAAAAAGGAAAAAAGTGCTCCATAGAAAAAAGAAAATAGCAAAGTAATAATTTGAATTCTTAGAGTCATTATTTAAATAACTTACTAAACATACTATCTTCTTTTTCCTTTTTCGCTGTTTCCATATAATTTAAACTATTCACTTTTCCTTTGATCGATACATTTCCCTGATATGTATCTAATTTAATAATTTCTAACCCTTCCCCTTTAATCATAATATATCCCATGGTTGTTTCCATTAAAAATTCTTCATTGTCAAAACTCTCTATTTTCTTTACTCCTGTAATTACTAATGTTTTTCTATCACTAATTGTTACATTATGATTTCCTACCACTGTTCCTATAATATTTGAATGATCCTTGTCCATATTCATGCCTCCTGTTAAATTATATGAACAAAGTTAAAAAAATATGAAAAAAAGGTCCTATTCTTCAGAACCTTCTTCTAATACTTTTTCATATTCAGCTAACACTGCATCTTCAATCATTTTTCTTCCTTCTTTATTGATTGGATATACAATGTCTAATCTTTCTTCTTCTACAGTTTCTGGTGCTATAGCAACCTCTTCTGTAACTACTTTCGCATCCCCACCTTTTTTACGGTTTGGCATAGCTACAAATAATCTTTCTTTTCCTTGAATAATTCTCATATCGCGAATTGCTAACCAATTATCAATCACGATCGTTACAAAAGCTTTTGGATTAACCTTTCCATTTTTGTTATGAGCAAGTTTTACTCTAACAGATGTTACTTCCACGTAAATCTCTCCCTTCGGTATACTCTGATACACTTACATTATATAATAAAGATTTTCTTTTTGCAAGTTTAAAAATGAATTCGAATATTTTTTGTAATAATATCTGTATAAGAAAAAGATTTGACTGGTAATCCTTCATTTTCTTTCATCTCTACTAAAAACACATTGTTATAAAGTTCTCGTATTACACATTGATATGACTCATATTTATTACGACCTAAATGATACTGAATAAAAACCTCTTCCCCAATATGTTTTTCTAATTCTTCTTTTACTTTTCCAATCATTTTTTCTCCTATCTAGGATATCCTAAGTACATCATACCTTTTGTTTTAATTCCCCCTATCCCCGAAGAACCATATTTTGTTTTTTCTAAAATTCCCTTTAAGTCAATATCTTCACTAGATTCTGTTAAACTAACTCTCGTAGCAATAATTGCTGGATCTAAAGCATGAATATTTACTCGTTTTGGACTTGATGCGAAATTAGCACCCGCTTGAATTAAATCTTCATAATCCGATTGACATGCACCAGCAATAATCACTAATTTATCATGACTTTTCTCATATTTTCTGGCTTCTTTTACAGCCTCTACAAAATATTTACTATTCTTATAAGAAGCAATCTCATTTTTATTTCCTTTTCTCTTATAATAAGCATCATGGCCAGTAATAATGACAATACTAGGATTAGTCTCCTCTAATAATGTTCTAATTTGATGTGGCACTTCCTCTTCATCCATATGTACTCCTACTACTTTTAAAGAAGCATCATGATAGTAGTCTATACATCTCTGTAAATAGTCCTGATCAGCATCTATGTGTAATATTTTGCCAGGCAAATAAAAATAATCATTGCGATTTAAATGGAATTCTGGCTTTACTCGATTTAAGAATTCTCTTTCTTCTTCAATATCTTCTTCCCGATCATATAATACTAAATCTTCTCTTGGACTATCTGCAATTAAACGAATATTAACCCCTTTTAAAATATAATTTCCATCTTCTGTAATTCGTATAATACGAAATACCATATCGTGATTATATGAAATTCTCGTCACTAAATCATTTACTGAAAGTTCCATAACATACCCCCATTTCAAAATATGAAAGAAAAAAAATTTTAGAACAAAAAAAAGAAGCCGAAGCTTCTAAATTTTCAAATATTTTCTAACAGCACGCCAACTACCAAACATACCAACTAAAATACCAATTACAACTAAGATACCAGATAATAAGAAAATAAATGGTTGTGGTTCTACTAATTTAATAAATGGTGAAAATAGTTGTCCATTAAAGTTATCATATAATACTGTATACCCATAGACTGTTGCGATAATTGGAATAATAGAACCAATTACTCCAAGGAATAATCCTTCGAAAATAAATGGTATTTTAATATTTAAGTTACTTGCACCAACAAGACGCATAATTTCAATTTCACGTTTACGCGAGAAAATTGTAATTTTAATCGTGTTAGAAATCAAGAATGCTGTTACGATAATAAGTGCAACTACCATTCCTAGACAAATTTTGCGAACAACATCAAATACAGCAACTAATTGTTCAACCATACCTTCTCCATATTTAATAACATCAACGCCATCAATCGCTCTAATTTGTTTTGCAGTACTTGCAATCTTATTAATATCTTCTACTTTTACTAAATATGTATCTTGAAGTGGATTTTCATCATCTGTCCACTGTTCCATAATTGCTTTAAATGTATCAGAAGATTCTTTCATTTCTTCAGTAATTTCACCTTTTGATTGAAATGTAATACTTTCAATATTATCTAATCTTTTTATTTCTTGCTCTACAATTTTAATATCTTCTTCTGTGATATCTGCATCTAAGAATGTAACAATTGTTACATCTTTTTCAACAAGAGTTGCGAAATTATTTACATTAACAGATAAAATCATAGAAATAGAAACAACTAATAATGTAATAGTAATACAAGAAATACTAGCAAGGGATAGAGAGAAATTACGGAATACACTTTGAAATGAATCTCTAATATTTCTACTTAATATTCTAAACGCCTTCATGTGTATATGTTCCCTCCTTATAGTCTTTCAAAACACGACCTGCATCCAATAAAATGACTCTTTTCTTCATTTTATTTACGATTTCTGTATCATGTGTTACCATAATAATCGTTGTTCCCATTTTATTAATCGCATCTAATACATTCATAATTTCCATACTTGTTGCCTCATCTAAGTTACCTGTTGGCTCATCACAGATCAATAGCTTAGGGCCATTTACAATTGCTCTAGCAATAGCTACACGTTGTTGTTCTCCACCTGATAATTGATTTGGATAATTCTTTGCTTTATTCTTTAATCCAACTAAATCAAGTACTTTTACTACTTTAGAATAAATCTCATCTTTTGGAAGTCCAAATATTTCTAAAGAGAAAGCAACATTTTCATATACTGTTTTCTTTGGTAATAATTTAAAGTCTTGGAATACAACTCCCAGTTTACGACGTAATTTATATACCTTACTATTTCTTAACTTTCCTACATCCAATCCTCCAACAATAATTTGTCCACTTGTTGGTTTTTCTTCACGATAAAGCATTTTAATTAGTGTTGACTTTCCACAACCTGTAGATCCAATTACAAAGACAAATTCACCCTTTTTAATTTTTAGATTCAAGTCATAGATAGCAGTCACACCATTACGATACTTCTTTTTTACATTCTTCATACGAATTAAATCCATCATAACCACCCATCTTTCATTATACTATCCTTTTGGAAATTTCTTACTTCCAAAATTTTCTATTCTCCTCCATTTACTTCATAAGCATCTGTTACAAGGAAAAAAGCATTACTATCAATTTCACGAATTCCTTCTTTCGCTACAAAATATTCTTTGGTAGGAATAATACACATAATTACTTTTTGATGATTTCCAGTAAAACCACCTCTACCATCTAAAACAGTTACACCATGAGATAAATGCTCCATAATAAACTTCTTCACAGCAGTTTCATGCTCGGTAATAATATAAAATGCTTTGGCATTAGAAATACCAAGAACAACTTTATCTGTCATAATACTAATAATATAAAGAGAAATCATTGAATAAAGCATCGTACTCGCTCCAAAGAAGAAGAACGAACTACAAACAATTAATCCATCTGTAAAATACATTGCATTTCCAACAGACATATGTGCATATTTAGCAACGATCTGATTTAATATATCTGTTCCACCAGTAGTATATCCAGCTTTAAAAACAAGCCCCATACCAAATCCAGTAATTACAGCACCAAATAACACTAATACAAAAGGATCTGTCGTTTCTATTACAATATACTCTGGAACAAACTCTGTTATCTTCATTAAAATAGGAACCACAATAGAACCTAATATAGAATTCATTGTCTTTTCTTTTCCCAACAAGAAATAACTCATAACTAATAAGATACCAGAGCCAATCAAAATTACCATAGATGGATCTAATCCAAATAAGGAATTTAAAATAACTCCAATTCCACTCATTCCATAAGTAATTTGATTTGGTAAAATGAAAAGATTAAATGCCAGTGCTACCAAAAGGGAACCAACTAGAAATTGTACATATCGTACAAATCGGTCTTTCTTATAAATATTTTTAATAATGTTTTCATCAAATAATTTCTTTTTGTGAAACAACATAATTTATTCCCCTTTCTTCAAGTAAGCATTAATAAATAAATCTAAACTTCCATCTAATACTGCTTCTACATTTGTATTTTCTACATTCGTTCGATGATCTTTTACTAAACTATATGGATGCATGACATAACTTCTGATTTGACTACCAAAATCAATCTTTTTCATATCACCCTTCATCTCTTGCATTTGTTCTTCCCTTTTTGCAAGTTCTAATTGATATAGTTTATTCTTTAATACTTCCATTGCCCGTTCACGATTTTGTATCTGACTTCTTTCATTTTGACAAGTAACAACAATTCCAGTTGGAAGATGTGTAATTCTAACTGCACTTTCTGTTTTATTAACATGTTGTCCACCTGCACCACTAGAACGATACACATCAATTTTTAAATCAGAATCTTTGATTTCAATATCTACATCATTTCCATCGAATAACGGAGTAACTTCTACAGAAGCAAAAGACGTATGACGCCTACTATTAGAATCAAAAGGAGAAATACGGACCAAACGATGAACACCACGTTCGCTTTTTAAATATCCAAAGACATTCATTCCCGTAATCAAAGCAGTTACACTTTTAATACCAGCTTCATCTCCGTGTTCCAAGTCCACTTCTTCCAAATGAAAGCCATGTTGTTCACACCATCTTGTATACATGCGGTAAAGCATATTCGCCCAATCACAGGCTTCTGTTCCACCTGCACCTGAATGAATTTCTAAAATTGCCCCCAAACTATCATATTTTCCATCTAATAATAAAGTAATTTCTAATGATTCAAGTTGTTCTTTCATCTCTAATACAGAAGTACTTAACATTTCTTGCAACTCAGTATCCGGATTCTCTTTTAATAATTGAATCATTTCTATATTATCTTCGATTTCTTTTTTTAGTTGAGATACTGCTTGATCATTTTTTTTCAAAGTATTCAATTCATCAAAAACAGCTTGGCTCTTCTTTCGGTCATCCCAAAAATGAGGTTCCATTGTTTTTTCTTCTAATGCTTTTATTCTATCAGTCGTATGATTTGCTTCAAAGCGACCTCCATAAATCTAATATTCTCTTTTTAAAATCCTGATAGTAATTTGTGATTTCATAAATTTCCATAACATCGCTCCTATCATTCATATATCATTATAACATGTTTTTATGAAAAGAAAAAGCACCAATTTCGTCATTATAAAGCGAATGAATCACTCTCTGTTACCAAATATTTCTTTTAGTTATTGTCAATAAAAAGTAAATTTTTTAAAGTAAGCAATATTAGTTCAAAAAAACATGTTAGAATAAAGATATGAAACGAATCCATTTTTTAAAAACAGTATGGAGTGACATCATTTTATTAGAACAAGACCAATCATTCGCACTCATTGATACTGGATATGAAAACCAAAAAGAAGAAATTAAAACATACTTAAAAGAAAGGAGTATCTCATCATTAGATTTCATTGTCATTACTCATTTTCATCGTGATCACTATGGAAGTTTAGAAGAATTATTAGATTTTATCCCAATTCAAACTGTATATATAAAACCATATAGTGGTTTGGACGGTAAAACCGCAACCGGACAAATTTCAGATGAGAATTACCGTACCAATGAAATGAATTACTATCATAAAATTTGTAAAAAAATACAAGAAAAAAGTAACCTCGTAGAGATTACTAAGACATTCAAAACTATTTCTTGGAATCAAATAGAACTTCATTTATATAATACTGATAATAAATTAAAAACAATTTTTGATGATGCGACCCACCCCTATTATCACCAATATAAAATTAGTGAAAATTATAATAGTTGTGGAATCTTACTCACTTATCAAGATAAAAAAATATATCTAGCAAGTGATCTAACGGATTATGAAATAGAAGAGAAAGATTTAGTGTGTTGTAATTATGAGATAGCGAAACAAATTCAAAATGTTGATATTTATAAATCAGCACATCATGGATTAGATAATTGTAATACAGATCAAACACTAAAAGAACTACTACCACAAATTACAATCACTACCAATTCCGAAGATTATATTAGAAATACCTCTACATATTTAAGTCGAATCAAAAAATTCAAAAATGATGCGAAAATCTATTCTACAGAAAAAGAAACAATCATTGTAGATTTGGACACATTACATGTAAGTGCATATAAAAACTAGGAAACGAAAAATAATTTCCTAGTTTTCTTTTACATTTCTAATTTTTTTACACGTTGTTTTGCTTTATCATAAGTATATCCATATGGAGTAATATTTCCGTAGTAAATTTGATATAAAATATAAGTAGCAGCTTTTTGAAAAGAATCGCTTTGATATAATCTTGGGTTTCCTTCTCCTCTCACTGCTTCCTCTTCCGTTAATAAAAATTCATCAGGAAGAGGAATATATTTTCTCCCATTTTTTCCATATTGAATTGTTTCTGGATGATATTGCTTTAACTCGATTTTTGACACAACTTTCGTATAACCATCTTTTTTTTCATATTTTTTTACAAAATAATACCCAAAATCTTGTAATTGTTGTTGTGTGATTTTTGTCATATAAGAAAGAGCCTGCTCCGCCATAACAGGAGATGTTACTTTTTCTCGGATTGCACTTTCAGATACCTTCTCTACAACAACTTTTGGTTCACGAATCATTGCTTTCTTTTCTTTCTCGTTCATATAAGCCACCTCTTAACAGGTTATTATAACGGATTTATCATTGTTTTGCAAGTCATAATCGTTATTTATAACATTTTAGATCTATAAAACAAAGTATAAAAAAAGAAACTATTTACCAGTTTCTTTATATTCTTTACACACAGTATCTAATTTTTGAACCATATCATCTACTTCTTCAAAACTCTGTAATCGACATCCACTCGCCATAGCATGTCCACCACCACCGAATTCTTGGGCCACTTCGTTAATCACAGGTCCTCTTGAACGTAGACTTCCACGTATTAACCCAGTTGTCTTATCAAAAGAGAAAAATCCCCAAGCTACAATCTCATCAATAAAATTGAAATTATTAATTGCATTACCAGCAGTTGCAGCATCGACATGTTCTTCATCTAATATTTCTTGTGGCAATTTTACATATCCAAAACCATTTTCAGTAACTGTTAAATGCCTTGCCAAATATCCTTGAAATTGAATCTCCTTTAATGGTCTTGTATATAAATATGGATATAATTTTGTTATATCTAAATGAGTTTCTGTTAATAGTTTAGATACATTTTGAAAAGTACGTGCTGTTGAAGTTTTAAACATAAAACGATCTGTATCAGCAACAAGTCCAACATATAACTTTTCTGCAACATCTAAACTCATTTTTAATTTAGAGTAAAATATAAGTTCCATAATCATTTCTGATGCACTACTATAATTCTCATCTATCCATTCTAACTGACAAAATGTTTCGACATATGGATGATGATCGATTTTAATACTATCTTGAAACTTATGTGGATTTACTCCATCTACTCGTTTCGCATCAGGAGTATCTAATACTATCAGTAAACTATTTTGATACATTTCTTCAGAAAAATTATCTAATGTTCCTAGATAACGAAATTTACTTGCAGGGCATCCAACTGTATATACGTTTTTATTAGGAAATGTATTTAATATTGCTTGTTTTAAGCCCAAAGAAGAACCTAATGCATCAGGGTCTGGTCCCACATGTCTAGCAATTACAATCGTTTGATATTTCTTAATTTTCTTATATATTTTTTGATAAATAGACCTCTTAAACATAATTTCACTCTTCTCTATATCTCATTTTAAATGATATTATTTTTAGTGTCAAGAAAAGACTTGTATTACAAGTCTTTATTTAATTAATTCATAAGTATCTCTAGCAATCATAACTTCTTCATCGGTTGGAATCACATAACATGGAATACTAGAATCAGGTGCACTTACCATCTTTTCTTCTCCACGCATATCATTTTCTTTTTCATCTACTTTTACACCAAGTGCATGTAGAGAATCCATAATTTGTTTTCTTGTTAAACTAGAGTTTTCACCAAGTCCTGCAGTAAATACAATCGCATCACATCCATCTAATAATACATAGTATTTTGCGATATATTCAACAACACGTTTTACATACATTTTTTGAGCAAGAAGACATAATTCATCTCCAGCTTCCATACCAGCTTCAATATCTCTTGCATCGCTTTTTCCTTTACTAATTCCACAAAGTCCACTTTGTTTATTTAAAATATTATCTACTTCTTGTAAAGACATTCCAGATTTTTCCATAACATATGGAATCATTGAATAATCGATATCTCCAGAACGTGTTCCCATCATAATACCAGCATTTGGTGTAAATCCCATAGAAGTATCAATACATTTTCCATTTAATACAGCACTAATACTTCCTCCACTACCAATATGACAAGTAATAATCTTTGTATCTGTTCTACCTAAAATTTCATTCATACGTTGTGATACATACTTATGACTTGTTCCATGGAATCCATATTTACGTACTCCATAATTCTCATACCATTCCACTGGTACTGAATATAAATAATTTTCTTTTGGCATTGTTTGATGGAATGCCGTATCAAATACAGCTACTGCCTTTGCATTTGGAATCATTTTTTCAAAAGCACGAATTCCTGTAATTCCAGCTGGGTTATGAAGTGGTGCTAAAGGAATTAATTCTTGTAATTTTTCCATTACTTCTTCATCGATTAATACACTTGAATTAAATTTATCTCCACCGTGTACTGTACGATGTCCAATTCCTTTAATCTCATCTAGAGATTCTACAATATGACGATCTAATAATTCTTGGACTAAAATTTGTACAGCTACTTCATGATTTGGTAAATCTACTTCTTTTTTAATCTTTTCACCATTTAATTTTAATGTATAAAATCCTCCGTCAATTCCAATACGTTCAAATGTACCTTGAATTAATACTTTTTCTTCAGGCATTTCATAAGCTTGAAACTTTAAAGATGAACTACCACAGTTTACTGATAATATTTTCATAATTTTCCTTCTTTCTATTTTAACTTCATGGTTGGGAATAAAATAACTTCACGAATTGATTCACTACCTGTTAGTAACATCACTAAACGGTCAATTCCCATTCCCATACCACCAGCAGGTGGCATACCATATTCTAATGCTTCTACGAAATCTAAATCCATTTCATTGGCTTCTTCATTTCCAAGTTCACGTTCCTTTAATTGGTTTTCAAAACGTTCATATTGATCGATTGGATCATTTAATTCTGTAAAGGCATTGGCATATTCACTACCTAAAATAAATAATTCAAAACGTTGTGTAAATCTTGGATCCTTTGGATCTTTTTTAGCAAGTGGACTAATCTCAATTGGATGTCCATAGATAAATGTAGGTTCAATAATAGTCTCTTCTACATATTTTTCAAAGAATGCATTTACAATATGACCATAACCAAAGTGTTCTTCGACAACGATATCATGTTCCTCAGCTAATTTCTTTGCTTCTTCAAATGTCATATCACTTGCAAAATCAATTCCAGTTACATTCTTAATGGCATCTGTCATAGAAATTCTTTTATACTTTGGAGCGAGTGAAATCTTATGTCCTTTAAATTCTACTTCATAAGTTCCATTTACTTCCATACAAGCATTAGAAACAATTCCTTCTGTTAAATCCATCATACCTTCTAAATCACTAAATGCTTTATATACTTCAATTGTCGTAAATTCAGGGTTATGTTTACGATCCATACCTTCATTTCTAAATAAACGTCCAATTTCATATACCGCATCCATACCACCAACTAATAATCTCTTTAGTGGTAATTCTGTTGCGATTCTAAGATACATATCAATATCTAATGTGTTATGATGTGTTACGAATGGTCTTGCAGCTGCTCCTCCTAAAATTGTACCTAATACCGGTGTTTCTACTTCAACATATCCTAAGTTATCTAAATAGTGTTGAATAGAACGAATGATTTTTGGACGGGCAAAAGCAACTCTTCTCGCATCCTCATTCATAATTAAATCGACATAACGACGACGATATCTCTCTTCTGTATCAGTAAGTCCATGGAATTTTTCTGGAAGTGGTTTTAATGCTTTTACTAAATGAATATAATGCTCTGCACGAATACTTAATTCTCCCATATCCGTACGGAACACAGTTCCTTTAATTCCTACAATATCTCCAAGATCTGCTTTTTTAAATAAAGCATATTCATCTTCTCCAACAACATCTTGTCTCACATAGATTTGAATTTGTCCATATTTATCTTGAATATGCATAAATCCTACTTTACCTTTACGACGACGAGTCATAATACGACCAGCAATGGTTACTTCTTCTAATTCCATTTCGTGTAATTCTTCTTTTGAATATTGTGCATACTGTTCTTTAATTTCCTTTGAATTTGTAGTTACTTCAAAACGGTGTCCAAATGGATCAATTCCTAAACTTTCTAATTCTTTTGCTTTTTCACGACGAACTAATTCTTGTTCTGTAAACTTTCTTTCTTCCATGTTCATTCCTCCTAAACTTCTACCACTCTCGTATGTGATAGTCTTTCGTGTAATCCCACTCCGTCTTTCCTATATAATACCATAAAAACACTAAAAATAACTAGTGCTAGTTGGATAATTCCTAAAATACTAATCATCAATAAATATAAAATTCCTGGAACTATATAAATAAATAACAATGATAAAAATAAATATAATAATCCATTTAAAACAACATTACGAATTACTAAACTATGGATCGTTGCTTCTCCTCCACTTTCATCGACCACGCGAATCTTCATAAGTGCCTTTCCAAATGTCTTTCCTTCCATAAAGTATGGAATAAATACAAAATAGATAAAGACAAATACAAGATTAATAAAACCTACAGCAACATGTTCTCTATCAATATCTTGTGATATTTCACTTAAGTGAAATAAATAGCTAGTAATACTTGTCTCTCTCATCACTGCTTTTTCATTCATTTCACTGAGTTCTAAACGAAGTGCTTTCTCATTTTCAGTTACATTGGTAAGCATAGCTCCTATTCCAATAAATACAAATAAGATAAACATATCAATTAAATAAGCACAAATACGTTTCTTAGTAATTGTTTTCATAGCCATTCTCCTTTTTAAATTCTTTTAATAATGTTAATACTTCTTCTTTTGTTTTCGCCCCAAAC
>ERZ1643251.1277-NODE-1277-length-29391-cov-19.361433_pt1 | contig 29391 bp, 39 predicted proteins | sample MGYA00579261_ERZ1643251 | MGnify/ENA primary metagenome ERZ1643251 (study PRJEB29033, sample SAMEA4952267) | chicken gut metagenome | biome: Broiler Chicken; feature: Gastrointestinal Tract; material: Caecum | place: Ireland | collected 2018 | study: Broiler... | reverse complement strand
CTCAAAATCCCGCGAGGGCAACTTCATGTGGGTTCGACCCCCACCACCAGCACCAAATCACCTATCCAAAATGTCTTTTTTCAAAAAGACTAAAAAGCACTATATATTGCGTTAAAGTTAATAAGTTTATCTGTATATTGTGTTTGCATAACATTTAAAATAAGACTTCTTTCAAAGAGCCTTATTTTTTTATATATACTATGTTTGATTTCTTGGTAAACTTTGATTATTTTTTGATTTATTTTTAAATATCAAATTAATCAAATTCAAGTATACTATAATGTTATATCACATAATTATTTTAAGTCAAAACAAAAAATAACCCACTAGGCTTAGTCCTAATGGGTTAAATTTCTTGTTCTATCGCTATACCACATTTAAATATAAATGTCGCATTATGCTTGTCTTTTACAACAACTTTTTCAAGCAAAGCTTTGCAAATATCTTTGTGGAAAGTATTGTAAACCCCTTTTAGAACCTTTTTTATTTCATTTACTCTATAATCAAGTATACATATGGAATTGTTCTTTTGTCTTATTATTTCCATTTGCTCTTGAATGTTTCGTATTTCTTCTATCAAATTAACGACTTTATTTTGTTGCTCTTCAGTAGGTCTTACAGGACACTTTTTGCTTAATTTAACTAACTCTGCTTGTTTTTGTGATAGATTTTCTGCTAAATCATTTATTGCAGAAACATTTGGTTTGTCAATGACTTCTCTGACATTATTCTCTATTATTTTTAACAATTCTTCCTTGTTTTCTATAATTTTGTTTATAGCCTTTAAAAATCCCTGTTCCAAACATTCTTCCTTAATTGGTTTCATAGAGCATTTAGCATGTTCCTTTTGATGTTTTGTGCATACCCAAATTGGAACTTTCTTGCTATGGTCTAAACTCCACTGACTATGTCTTCTAAATTTATGACCGCACTCTCCACATTCAACTATAGTACTGAAAGCATACTCGCATGTAAAATTACCTAACCCTATTTCTTCAGTTTTTCTTTCAAATCTGCTTTTTAGTTCAACTTGAACAGCGTCAAACAATGATTTTTCTATTATTGGTAAATGATTATTGGAAACTAAATATTTAGGTTTTTCTCCGTTATTAGCCTTCCTGTCACATAGTACATCAACCTTATATGTCTTTTGAAGCATCAAATCGCCTTTATACTTTTCATTTTGAAGAATTGATTTTATAGTTGAATGAAGCCATTTTTGTTTACCACCAGGGCTTAAAATACCATCAGCCTCAAGCCCAATCTGTATAGCACGTAGTGATTTCCCCTGCATAAATTCATTAAAAATTCGTTTAACAATCAAAGCTTCATTTTGTATGATTTGAAATTTATTATTTTTTATCTTATAGCCATAAATCTGACCACCAGCATATTCGCCTTTTTGAAATTTTTTCTGATAAGCCCAACTAACATTATGTGAAATTGTTCTACTTTCTTCTTCTGCAATAGATGCCATAATGCTCAATATCAACCACGAGCCAGGATCGGCTGTATCAATGCCATTTGTTTCAAAGTATATCGTTATACCTCTATTACTAAGTTCCCTTGCTATATTTAAACATTCAACTGTATTTCGAGCAAATCTTTGAACAGATTTTGTTATAATTCTAGTTATCTTTCCAGCTCTACAATCTTCTATCATTCGTAGGAATTCTTTTCTGATTCTCATTTTAGTCCCAGTCCGACCAGGATCTGCATATAACCCAACATAGTCAATATTTGGATCTTTACTTAGTTTCTCATTGTAATATTTACATTGAGTTTCATAACTATTTAGTTGATCTTCGTTATCAGTACTAACTCTTGCATAAGCACATACTTTCTCTTTAATTCCTGTTTGAACCTTATCCAATTTAACTTGCTGAACAGGTATTACTTTAATAGTTCTTGCAGTATTTTCTATGTTCATATTTAAACTCCTTAACTATTTCTTGTAAATTTTTAAAGATAACTTTTACCTTGTAACCATCTATTACTATGTGGTCTATATGATTTGATACGATTGCATCAGAAAATTCAGAAACCTTTTTTGTGGGTTTTTTATAAAGACTCATTACCTTATTATCTCTAAGCCTATCAACTATTTGATATTGTTCATCTTTTAATTTTTGCGATTCTGCTTGATATTGTTCGTATGTTATTAATTTATCTAAATAATACCTCTTTAGTGTTTCTAAAACCATTGAAATATCTCTGTTCCTAGACTGTAAATCTTCTTCTGCCTTTATTTCATAAGGTGTTTCTATATATTCATTATAAGCATCTACAATAATTTCCTTAATCAAGGTATCACTAATACTATTTGACAAACAATAACTCTTATTAAATCTATTTTTTAATGAACATACCCATAATTCATTGTCAAAATTTACTATACGATTATTTATAACATGACTATAAATTTTCCCACAATTCCCGCAAATTATTTTTTTGCTTAATGAATATGTTCGACTGTGATTGGCTTTTCCCTTGCTACGTTTCAAAATTTCTTCTTGAACACATTCAAATGTTTCCTTATCTATTATAGGTTCATGGTTGTTTTCTACTAAATATTTAGTTGCCTCACCATTATTAGGTTTTGCTTTACCATTAACAGTTATGCTTTTTTGTAACAGCACATTGCCAATGTAAATCGGATTAGTCAATATCTTTTGAACTGTGGCACCTCTCCACATTGTTCCCTTAGGTGATTGAATTTTTAATTTGTTCAATTCTTTTGATATTCCATCAAAACCATATCCCTTTAAATAAAATGTGAAAATAAATTGTACAACCTTTGCTTGTTCTTGATTGATCTTGAATTTCTTATTTTCATCTAAATCATAACCGTAAACATGGAATATTGGAACAATGCCTTTTTGGAATCTATTCCTCACATTGAATAGAACATTTTTACTCATATTCTTCAATTCTTGCTCTGCGAATATTGATTTTAATTTTAATAACAGATCGCTTGAGCAAGTCAAAGTGTTTATTTCTTCAGTTTCAAAAATTACTGCAACTCCTGCTTCTCGTAACTTTTGTATTGTTTCAAGAGCCTCGTAAGTGTTCCTACCAAATCTATAAATGCTTTTTGTATAAATCTCTTTGATAAATCCTGCGAGAGCAAACTCTATCATTTTACAATATTCTTTTCTTTGAATAACTTTGTATCCACTTATGCCTTGATCAACATAAATTCCACAAAATTTTCTATTTGGTGTGTTTTTAAGTTTTTCTAACCAATATGATTCTTGTAAAAGCATACTATGCTCCTGCTCATCTTTCTTTGTGCTAACTCTTACATAAGCACAACATGGTATTTCTTCTTGCTTTTTTTCTATTACTTTAACTGCCATTTGTACCTCCCTTAGTCATCACAAACAATACCGCATACCTTTATCAAAGTCCAGCGAAATTTTTAAAAAATAAGACTTTTTAGACATCTTAATTTCTTTTTATTTAGTGCATCAATTTCTTTATGTTCTTTAATTGTTATTAAATTTTTACTTAAAAGTAAATCAATTACACCTTTACAAAATAAATAATCAATATTACTCATCTTTTGATTCCTCATTAATTTCTTTTATTTCAATACCATATTTTTTCAATTGTTTAAATATTTGATTACATCCAGTCGCAGACAAACCACTAGCACCTCCAATCAAAATGGCAGTTAATACATTAGTTGCAGGAATAATACTCGGAATTGCGTAAAAGCAAACTATACCAAAAACTATTCCTAGCACTGCACCTATAATAGGTATAATTGCAATTAGAATTTTATTTTCTTTTGCAATAAATTTTTTATAAATTTCCATAATTACAAAAACAAGTGCTACTATCACTGGTACACAAATAATCTCTATCATTGTTATTCTCCTTTATCTATTGATTTTTCAATTAAAAAATCGAGCATTTCCTGCTCGACATTTTTATAATTATTTAATGCTTCATGCATTTCTCCATTCGTTTTCCCATCTCTTAATGCAATTGAATTCGCTTCTGTAAGTTTCCCAACCGCTTCTATACTTTTAATAATTAAGGCATCTTTTTTATGATGTTGCTTTTCCCTTTCCTCTTCTATTTTTTCTTTCTTTTTAAAATAACGTTGAAGAAAATAAAGAATGAGTCCAGAAAGCACACTCGCAACTGCACTCAAAACTACTGAAATCATTTTATCTCCTTTATATAACATCTATAGAATTTGCTTTTAGTAATGTAAATACTGTTGTTCCATTAAGCATTTGATTAATTTGATTTTGTAAATTATTTATATCAGAATTTAGGTCGCTTTCAACGCTATTAATTTGCAATATTATTTCTTCTTTTACATTTTGTATTGCATTTAATATTGTTTGATAAACATTACTATCGTTATTAATTGAATTAGCAACTTTTTCTAATGTATTCAATTGCGTTTCCACATTCCCTAAAATTTGTTGCTTAGATTCTTCTATTTTATTTTTTAACACATTGCCTTGTTTAGCAGATAATACATAATCTGAATGATCAGAATCTAGATTATCTATAATTGTGATACCACCATCATTGCCTTTAAGAGCCAAAATTCCCCAATATTCATTATCTACCCCATCCGAAGGACTTATGTTTGAATTAGTAACCTTACAATAGTAAGTACAACCATACTTGCTAACAGTATCAATATAATATGCATTATTTAAGTATTGAATAGAAGATTCCCAAGCGCCACGATTTCTATATGAAGTACACTTCTTAGGTTCTGGCAAAGTAAATTTTAAGTTTTTATGCTTTGTTGTATTGTCGGTTTCAATTATAACATTTGGATCTTGCTCACAATCTACTATCTCTTTCGATACTGTCAAATTATCCACTATTTCAAGTGCTTTATTTGAGGTGCTCACAGCATCATTTGAATTGGTTAATGCTGTTTGAGAATTGTTATTCGCAGTTTCTGCATCTTGTGCTGCTTCACTTGCTGATTGTTGAGCTTGCTCGGCAGATTGTTGAGCCTGTGAAGCCGATGCTTGTGCTTGACTTGTTAGTTCTGATGATTCTTCCACTAGTTCCAAACTTGATTGTGCAGATGAGGCAGCCTCGTTAGCCTTTGTTTCGCATGTTTTAGCATATTGTTCTGCTTTTGTAGCATCTTGTTGTGCAGATAAAGCACTTGCCGCAGACTCACTTGCACTATTTTCTGCAGCCTTTGCAGATTCCATTGCTAGATTGCTATATTCGTAAGCCTTAACAATGAGATCTGGATTCTCCACGCTTAACTGCTTTGCATAATTAATAGCCTCGTTAACTTTTAGTTTCAGCATTTTAAATGGCACTAATGTTTCACTACCATCGCACAAATAGGCAATAAATTGAATTTTTAATTCTCCATTTACAGTGACCTGTGTTGGCAATGTAAATACAAAATTTAATTTATCAAATTCATCTCCATACTCTATCGTTTTATCTTCTGGTGTATACAACCCTATTGTCCACTTTTCGCCTCTAACATTGTTAAAATCCACTCGCTTTGAATAATCCAAATATTCTTCAGGGAAATGAACAAGAATACTAGTTGCATTATTTTCGCCAGAAATAACTAGAAACTCTTCGCTATTTTCCGCTTCATATTGTTTGTTTCTTTTTAATGTAATTTCTAAACCTTGCATTTATACTCACCTCATTTCGCATTTGGATAACCAACCGCTTTATTCATTTTTGTAATTGCTATATTGCCATCAAAAAACATACTGGATGCAGTAGAAATAAGAAACCAAATTTTTGGTGTCAGCCTAAAATAAGTTGGTTGCCATTCTACCACATCACTTTTCACAACACTTCCATTCCTTTCAAAAACCCACTGTTTACTTGATGTATCGTAATAAATTTTGCCATTTAAGTTTGCAGAATCTATGTTTGTTGATTTATTCGTTACATCCATAAGAACTTTACCAAACATTGTCACTTTGCAAGTTAGTGTCCATTCATTTTTAGCAAATGACCAAGAGACTGTGCATACGATACTAATAAGTTCATTTCCATTTTTGTCAAAGACATAAATATCGCCTGAATACATCATGGTATATTCCATATAATCACAAAAATATTTTGTATAACCATAACCCGGAGTATAATCTTTAGTGGACACCACTATCCTTGAACCAGTTCCTGTAATTTCTGGGTAAACGCTTGAATTATCAATCGGTGTTCCTACCATTTCATCAGCAGAATAACTTGCGTCAACAAAGCCCATTATTATTTTGTTGCCGAAATAAATTTCCCTTATTGGAGAAGAACCAATAAAGTTTCTTGATAGTTGCTTGCTTCCTAAATATAAAGGCATATCCACCTCAGACACTTATAAGGTATAGAACTCTATCATACCTAGTTGTTGGAACACTGGTACCATTGTAAATTATGAGAGTTCCTGCCGGTGGACTGCTTGATGGTAATGTTGTCGTATAAACAATTCTTTGTGCCAATGTGGCATTATCTGCTTGTAGCGAGTGGTCTGATTCTAATGTATGGTCTGACTCTAGACTGTGTTTTGAATATGATATTCTTTCTAAAAGTTCTCGTATATCGGTAAATGTAATTGTTCCATTGGTTTGTAATGTTATGAGATATAGTGGCAATTGATAAACGCCTGCTGGTATTTCAGACAAATCATCTTGTGTAAGTTCGATGATATTTGTGTTGCTTTGTGGTGTTACTTTGATTGAGAATGATTGTGGTCTTGCAGACAAATCGAACTCTGCATAGACTTTTGCGTATTGAGTTTGTCCTGATGGAATAATGAAATTAAATTGGACTGATGCATCACTAACGCCAAAATAGCCAAATGCTTGTGCCAGCCCTGGGCCTATAATAATACCTCTATCAATCAATGAAATAGGAAATTTATTCTTTTCGCTTGCTATAACTCCTGGAACACTTTGCGCACAAAAGTTATATATTTTTGCATCAAAAGTCGGCACTATTTCGTTTTTGCCAGTGACTTTATCGCCTATTCCTTTCAAAATGTAACCCATTATGTCTTTCTCCTATATCTTTTATCGTTATAAATTTTCATTCTATCAGTAAAATCAATTCTTGTTTTCCCAAAAACACAAGTATAATATGGATCATACATTGTGTATTTAAGTCCTGTGAAGATGGATTCATATTCTCTGTCTTTATAAACAATTGTAACCTTATCTCCGTAGTTGAAATTTTTGCAATTTATCATCGTTTGTTTCTTTGCCAATTTGTATAAAATGCAATGATTGTAAATATTGCCACATAATTCACTTTCTGCCTTTTCTTGCATTGTGTAGCCTTCTTTGATAGCTTCTGTTTCATCCCAAGAAACATACTTTGTTTGTGTTGGCAAAATTCTCTTTTCATCATTTAAATCGGAACTTACTTCATTGTTTGACAGCAAATAATATGTTTCCTCTTCAACACCAGACTCTGAATTATAAAAAACAACCTTGTTATAGGTTGGCATATCATTATTGTCGAATTCAGGTTTTGATAACTTAATGTTGTCTTTTATCACATACCCTTCTGTTGAATTTTTTATGATTGTACACACTATTTTGTTGTTGACAAAATCAATTGAAAAATCTAGGTAAATATTATAGGTGTTGAACAACCAGTCTATAAAATCTAGTATGTTAATTGTGTCCTCATCAGTCGTATAGACACAATTGGTATCACTTCCAAATGTTCTTATCTCTAATGGCAATTTTTTCTTTACATCTACGATATTGATAAAAGCATAATTGAGTATAACTTTTAAACCTTGCACCCCATCGAATTTACAATTTAGTAAATCAGTAAACTTGAAAACATTTATCACTGTATCATTAAAAAGTTCTTTCATATGCTTAAATGAAATTTTCTTTTCAGTATTGTCTATTGATGTTATCACGCCTAATTCTACAAGCGAACTGCCATCAATTAAAGCAATAATATCCCCCTTAAAACCATTTGAAATATTTATTATTGATGCAGTGCTTGTGTTGTTTGAGATTATATCGTAATCAATGGAATAATCCTTTACCACTCCACCATCTATATATTCGAGATTATTTCTCGCATAAATCCTATAATGAACCATCTTACACTAGTTCCTTTTGTATAGAATATGATATCGTAACTTTTCCAAAGTCAGTATTTGTGGCAGAAAAAACAATTGTAGATTTACCAGATGGAATAGTAATAAAATTTGAATATGAATAGTCTTTTTCGCCGATATAATAAACATCTTCTTTGACATAGTTGTCATCAACTTTTGTGTATAGACTTGCTTCCTGCGAATCTGGACTACTGTCTATTAATAAATAACTGTTTTCATTTACAATTAAGTTGTATTTTGCCTGGTCTTTTATTTCTCCATCTTGAATAACTCTTATAAATGGTGTGTCAGTCACAGCTTCAATTTTAATCACACAACTTGTTGGCAAATTCCCTTCATTGTCGATATCCACTGCAAGATTGTTGCTCCCGCCATAGAAATATGGATAATAATAGGGATAGACTAATGGTTCGCCATATCTGTTTAATTCTAAAACGATCTTTTTGTCCTTCTTCCATCTTGATAAGCACATAAACTTTACTTTGCACTTCAAAAAACCTGTTTTGTAGTCAATTTCGCTTTTGTCTATCTCATTTATTAAAACTAATTTATACCATTCACTTTCTAGTGAATAATCAAAACTTATTCCTTCAGTCGAATAATATAGTTTTAAAGGTGTTGTTGTGTTTATGTTCCCCACAAATTCGACAAAATTTGTAAAGTGTTCATAACTAGAAAAGTATAAGTTTCCAGAAATTGTTTGAGTTTGCGTTTCTATTTCTTCTATGAAGCAAGTATTCTCGACTTCATAACTAGTTACTTTGGTCTGTATTCCTAACCCAATAGGATCTGCAAAGAAACTGCTATCTTTATCGTAAGGATCTTTTGGTGTTAGATTCCATTTCTTTCCTGATTCATTTTCTAACCAAAACTTTCTCATATTTTACCACCCAATTCCCTATTGATTCTTTGCGCCAATATGTCGGCCACAAGTTCTGCATTTTCTTGACTCATTTCAGTTTCTCCGTATGCATCTATGGTCACATTGACATCTATACTATCTCTGTTTGAATTCTCACTTATTTGCGTTGTATTAATATCAAAATCATTTTCAAGATCCGAATACGAATCTGTTATTCCTTCCATAATTTCTGCCTGTGAGTTCAATTGGTCTGATAACTCGTTGCTTCTACCAGTGAGAAAGGCAAACAACAATGCCAATGTTAAGATAACTGCTACAACTGCCAATGCTATCGGAATAAGTGGAATACTTGCTGCTGAAACTGCTCCAATACCACCTGCTGCCCCATAACTTGCAAGTGTTATTGCTTTTACAACACCTATTATTGCAGTTATGATTGAAATAACTTTTGGCAGAATAACTATCAACATCAATAGGAATGCTAAAAATTTTTGTGTTCTCGAATCTAAACTTGTAAACCATCCTATAACGGTGGTTAATATCGGAATTATAGTTTCTAGTATAAACTCACTTAATGTTTGAAGTAGTGGCAATAGACTTTCAGCAAGTTCTGCTCCAACACTCATAAATTTTGTTTTTATTTCTTCCCAAGTAGTTTGAAGTTCAACTGCCGCTTGTGCATTTTCTTCTGTTGTTATACCAAGTGCAAGTTGCTGTTCGTTTAATTCTTCAATCGTTTCTTGAGACGTTTGCATAACCTCAAGAACCGAAATAGCGTTATCTCCAAACAACTCATAGGCCAAATTATTCCTCAGAGTAGAGTTCTCCATCTCATTCAGTGCCACTACAACTTCATCATAGATGTCAGACAACTGCTTTGTATTGCCTTCCAAATCGGTGGTCGAAACTCCCAACCTATTGAGAATATTGAGATATGCTGTGCCTTGGCCTAATGTGATACTGTTTAATGCACTCTTCAAACTATTCAAAGCATTATCATAGTTGTTTGCATCACCTGTAATTTGTTTATATACATTTCGTTGCAATTGTAATTTTTCAATATTTACTTCTAGTTCTTTTGAAGATTGCATTAAACTACTCGTAGTTGCAGTAAATGCAGTTGCGAGTGCTGTGGCAGAAGTGACTAATGTTAAAACAATTTTTGAAAAAGTGCTTGCCGTACTTTGTGCTTTTTGTAATGATGTGGTTACATTATCAAAGCCCTTGGATACGTTGTTTATTTTAGTTAATGTTGAACTATTTGAAGTCTTTTCTAGTTCATTATTATATTTTTTTAATTCATTCTCGGCTTTTAATACAGAAAGTTCAACTTTTGCAAATTCTTTTGCAGTCATATCTCCGTTTTGAAATGCTTTATTTGCTTCAAGTTGTTTTTGCCTTAATAAAGCAACCTTTTGTGTGGCAAGACCAACTTCATTTTGAAGATTTTTCATTTTATTGGCCATTGCTTCTGCATCATTTGGATCTAGTTTTAATGCTTTATCAAGTTCTCTTACCATAGAGGTGGATTCTCTTATGGAAGAGTTTAGTTTCTTTACTTTTTGGTCTATATCATCTAGACTTCTACCGACTTCCATACCCATCTCCTACTACCTATTTATTTTTGTTTTAAATCTCTCATCAATTCGGTCATCAAGACCCTTCAAATTGTGGATTGCTTTACTAATGAATCTTGTTCCTCTTATAGTGCTTGAACCATAGTTTAAGATGTTTGCAATTTTTTGATAAGGCACGCCTTTTCTATCCTCGCCTTCAAATTCTATTGTATATCCATACCAATTGTATCTAACTGTAATTTTACTTTTGCGAAGTGAATTTAATAAGCCAAGCGTCTTGCCTCTTGGTGTTGTTTCTTGCAACTGTTGATATAATTTTTCAACTTCTAAATCTATCTGTTCTTGAACACTTTGAATTGCCAAATCTCCAAAGTTGTTTATACTTTCAAAATACTCATATAGTTCTTTTGAAACGCCATCATTCCAACTTGCCATTTTATTCTCTTAATCTGCCTTTTAATGTCATTTCGGCAATAGACATTGGTGGTGTGTAGTTTATATTCTTGCCTTCAGCTTTTGCTAGTGTTATGGCATCTATTTGTGATGAGTAATTTACTAAATCATAAAAGACATTTAATCCCATATCGGCAATGTTAACTTGCACACCCGTTTTAACAGCACAATAAAGCATTTGTGTTGTGAAGTCAGTTTCAATTTGTGGAAAGTTATTGTTTTGAAAACTTGGTCTTATCTTTTTTTTTGAGATATAAACAGAGAGAAGAATTCTAGTAATTCGTTTATTATCTTTGTATCTGAAACAAAGTATGGCGGAATTGACATAATAAGCTCTGCTATATCCACTTTTTCAGGATATATAGCAGTCGCCATAAGTGATGCCAGAAAATTCAAAATAAACTCGCTATCAAAATTGTATTCTTCTATTGTTTCAAGTACTGACTTTGTTTGCTCTGGTGTCAAAGATTCAATATCATCTACCTTTTCGATTTTCAGTTCTCTCAATTTTTCTAGAGTTGCTTGACTAGAATTTTTCTTTGCGAAACTGATTATATCGTTCAATAAATCTCTACCGAAATAACTTTTATATAGGATGAAAGTCATTGCGTTGCCACACAACTTAATTTCATCATCATCAGTTTTAATTGTTTTTATAAGTCCATATTGCTTCATACTATGCTCCTATAGTGGAATCTGGAATATAAATTTCATCTTGCACATCTGCCCAAATATCTGAATTGATTTTGCTGTTTAAAATTGTATAAGTAACTTTCTCTTCTTGGTCATCAGCATTGATGTAATTGTATGGATAAACTTTCACATTTAAGGTCAAGTTCCTAATTGTTTTCCCGTCAAAACTCATTGATGACAAACTTGGAAGAGAGAACACTGCCCTATACATTGTGAACATAGATTCCGAACCATCGCCCACACTTGAATAATAACCAAAAGCGACTTCTTTCGACTTTCCATTGCTTTTGATAACAATTGCACCGTTTTTATCTTCTATAACATCAAAAAATTTGCTATAAACTTGAAAAGGAAGAACTGCAAACTTGACTGTGCCTTCCCCTGTTATTTGAGTGTTGAGACGAATAAACGAAACATTGTCATCAGCATTTATTTCTGTCGTTTCAGATTTGAATTCAATTGCAACTTCCATAAGTCCTTCGTGATACTCTTTCTCGCCAAAGCTTCCATCTTCAGTTACTGATGCCGCAAAGAACTTTTTGTTTCCTGTCTCGTAAAGTTGAGACACATTTTCTATCGTTGGCATATACGCTCCTTTTAACTAAATAATTTGTAAAGTGTTAAAGGATAATGAAAAAGTGAAGTTTCTGACTCAAAGATTTCATCAGCAAACTCCACTTCGTATCCATTATCAATAAAACTATTTTCTAATAATTCCAACAAATCAAGATTATCCTTACTGTCAAAACTCTTTTTGCTGAAAACATCTATTGCCACAATAACTTCTTTTAAAAAATCGCTATTGTCTGCAACGATTGAATACTGACTTGTTGGAAAGTAATATGCAACATAATTTGTTTTATTTCTTGCTTTTGGATTGCGAACCACACCATGCCAAAACAATGTTTCTTTCGCTTCATCTATTTCCTTGTCCGACAAGCCTATCCCTTCTTTCAAACCTGCACTTTTTAGTATTGAGATTATCTCTTTTCTACACTTTTTCCTTGCTTCAATAGTTCTCATACATAACCTCATCAAACTCTGGCGCCAATACTTGATTGGCATTTATAACCAAATCTGTGTGATTAAATTGATACTTATCTATTGAAACAATTTGATAGGTGTTTCCATTAAATTCAATGAATAATTCATTATTTATTTTTGGATTATACACTATCTTAAATTGTGTTGTTTCTTCGATTTGAACTACTTTCGCCGAGAACCTTTCATTCTCTGATAATTGCCTTACAAATGCCCAAATTCCCCCACTTTCTTTGCTATGGATATAAATCTTTACCACTTGTTCATAGGAGTCAACAAGCCTTGTTTCAAGCCTAAAAATCTGCACTTTCTTGTCTTTATTCTCTTTCATTAAAACTCTTTTCTCCTATACTCCGAAAGTAAAACTGCAACATTGTTTTCAAGTTCTTTTACATTTGTTTGTTCTCTATTTGTGTAATAAGCTGAAACAATGTACTTTGCAGTTTCTTTTATGGTTGCAGGGATTTCTTCGAACTCTGAAAGTGGATATCTCAATACCTTTTCAATAATGTTTTGTGCTAGGTTTATAAAATCTAATATGAGAGAATCTAAATAATCTCCATCTATACCTAGATAAACTTTCATTTCTTCAACTGTTGGCATGTGGTTCTCCTTGTTTTAATCTTCTATTGCATATCTTGGTTCTGCTAGAATTGCATAAATAGTGCCTGTGATAACACTATCTGCAACTTTCGCAACTTTAACGTAAAATTCTGTAGCATCATAGTGTGCAAGTTCATTTGCTACAACATCAATGCCAGACACAATGTTTGCACCAATTGTGATTGTTTTCTCTTTAACTACAATTTCTTCTTCATCTTTTGTGATGCATACAGACACTGTAGTTTCTACAGCATCTCCTTCGCCTGACTCAATGATAACTTTCGCTGATTGATAGTTATCAAGTTTAATGTTATCAGTTTGAATATCAGAAGCAAAAATTGCTCCTGACTCTTTCAAAATTTCAGATTTATTTGTAATGTATTGACTCATTATTTTTACCTACCTTTTTTAATTTCGTTTTGCAAGTGCAATAAATGGACTTACTGATGCACTGCCTTTATATGGCATAAGTGCTTTATTCCAAACTGGTTGTCCATCAACTCTATAAATAAAGCGGAATACATTTTCATCATAAAGGAAACGAACGTGAATTGATGATGTTGCATTGATGCCACCCTTATCAATTAAAATGTATTGACTGAAGTCTGCAAGGATAATATCTCCCACTTCGCCAATTGCAGAACATTGTTCAAGAGGAACAACAGGACGACCAAAGAGTGTTCCGTATGGTGCTTCAGAAAGTCCGCCAGCAGGAATATAAACAGGTTTATCGCCCACTTTCAATGTATAAAGCAATGGTTCGATTTCAGGATTGATATACCATACTGAATTTGCTCTTGATCTCGACCACATTCTTGACCACATTTTAACCAAGTTCTCTACTGTGATCTTATCAGTTTGTCCTGCCTCTTTTTCTACTTTTACAAGCGAACCTGAATTAAGAATTCCAAGTGGTTGTCCAGCACCAGTACCTGCAAGAATTGCATCATCGATTTTAAAGCCAAACTCTTCTGCAAAACCTTCACGAATGACATTTTCAAGTGCTGCAGAATCTTGGAGAAGTTCATCTGTTACATAGCAAAGTCCAGTAAGTTTTTTAAGGGACAATTCCATTGTTCTAAATTTTGGTTTGCTACCAGTGAGTTTATCAGCTTCATTCTCCCAATAAGTCTGAATTCCACCCCAACGTGAACCATTTGCTCTAGAATCTTCATCAATTGCATTAATTTTAATACCATTCGCATTTGTAGAAAGTGGAATTTTCTTTACTTTTGAAGCAAGAATACCTGTTTCATAAGTTCTCTTCAAAAGGTCAGCAACAAAATCTTTTTGCACTAAAAAACCACCATCGCTTGGGTTTGTTTCATTCAAACCGCTTGCTGATCTGGTGGTCAATCTTCTATCTAACCTTCCGCCTGGCATTGATGCTCTATACACTGCCATCATTTGTTCGCCAAGACTTCTAAATTTTCTTTCTTCATCTTTCTTTGGATCATCTTTAATAACTTCATCTTCATCAGCTTCGCCAGCACTATCATTGGTTGTGTTTGCTGTTGGTTTTGTCTGTGTTAAAGATGATTCTACATCTGGTTTTACATCATCTACATCATTTGAAGACTCATTTGTGTCATTTTTGAACACTTCTAGTCTAATAATTTTCTTTTCCCAACCTCTCATTTCTTCTTCAAGATTGTTGAGTTCTCTATTTTCTTCTTCTGTAAGGAATCTATCTTCCTTTTCTGCCTTCTCAATAATTTGAAGTGCTTTAAGTCGGCAATCGTTCTTTCTTGCCTTCATCTCTTTAATTGAACGCATTCTAATCCTCCATAAATTTTAATTTTTGTTTTTTAATTTCAAGATTTCTTTTGTTTTTGTCTTTGCTCTTTTGTGCTTCCTTGTGTCTTTCAAAAATAGTCCTTATACCACATTCTGTTTGGCTATATGCTGGGAAAGTTACTGGACTAACATCATAAAGTTTGACTTTTAAAAGTTCCCTAATATCAATGTTATCTTCATAACTCCACCTGTCCAGAATGACTGTAAAGCCAAATGACATTTGTGTGATATCTCCTCTTTTAATACTCACAAGCAAGTCTTTCGCCCACTGTGTTTGTGGTGGTGTAATTCTCACTCTCAACCCTTTTTCATCTTCTTCAAGTGATAAAGTGTTTGAAGTATTTCTTCCAAGTACATAGTTTGGATCGTGATTAAACAACGCCCTTATGTCATCTCTTTGTATGGATTCTTCAAACGCACCTTTTACAACTCGCTCTCTGAAAGGAAATTCTCCACCTAGTTCTTCACTCCACGAGTCAAACACCGAAGCATAGCCTTCTATAACTGGTTCAGCATTTGATGTCGGAAGTTCATCAATAACTCTCAATTCTTTTAAGGTTATCGTTCTTCTTTCAATTTGATTTTCTTTGTTCTCCATTTTCATCTCCTTTATTCTCTACATTCCCTGCACCTCCACTGTTTACTGGGTTGGTTTGCGCTGCTGAAATCATATTGCCATTCAACAAATACAAATCTCCACCTTGCTCTGGTGGAATTTTGTTCATATTTTCAAGAGCTCGAATTTCATTCGCACTCATCCAACCATTTTGTCTTGCGATTGCATAACCATTCATTCGAGTGGCAAAATCGCCACGCATCAGTCCATCAACATTGAATTTTGCATAATAAATAGTTCTTTCTTCATCAGTCAGCAATGTTCGTGAAATTGCTTGTTCCCATCTTACAAGCCAAGGTCTTATGGTATGAACAACAAAATCGATGGATTGATGCTCTATATTGCTAAATGTGCTTCGAGATAAATCGCCTATCATATGCGGTGGAACACGAAATATCCTGCAAATTTCAGTCAATTGAAACGACCTTGTCTGCAGGAACTGACTATCTTCAGGACTCATTCCTATTTCGTGGTATTTCATTCCTTCTTCTAGCACGGCAATTTTGTGAGAGTTTGCAGTGCCTTGATAAACTTTGTTCCAACTATCTCTTAGTTTTTCTGGATCTTTTACTACCCCAGGATGCTCTAATACTCCACCTGGTCTTGCACCATTTCCAAAGAACCTTGCTCCAAATTCTTCTGTCGCAAGAGCAAGCCCCATTGCTTCTCGTGCATACGTTATCGGACTCACACCAAGCACGCCATCAAAAGTAAAAGCAGGTATGTGGAATACCTGCTTTGCTGTATATGTTTTTGTTTTAACACCATTTGTATATGTGTATTTTATAACCCTTGTTTTTGGATCTCGCTCCACTGTCATATTCTTGCTTTTTAATGGATATAGTTCTGTGATTTGCCCATATCTATTTCGCCGAATAAGTGCATAAGCATTACCCCATAAAAGCAAGTTAGTCATTAACATTTCTCTAAATGTAAAACTAGTCATTTCGCTGTTCGGTATTTCGTAGAGCACATTATATAAAGGATGTTGTTTTGCCTTTTCATAATCTCCGTTGGTTAATTCTTTCAATAAGTGTAAAGGCAAACTCGCTATTGTTTCGCTTATAACTTTAACACAAGCATAAACTGCTGAAATTTTAAGTGATGTTTCTTCATCTACATCAACCCCACTATTGCTTGTGGCAGCATTATCTAGGTCAACACCTTTAATAAAATCACTAGTCTTCTTATCAAGTTCTCTTTTTTCTTCTTTCTTTTTACGACTAAATAACCCCATTTCTACTCCTTTTGGGCAACAAAAAACCACCCAAAAGTTTTGAGTGGTCTACATTATTTTATTCTGTTATATTTTTTTAATATTTCAAACCTAAAATCTTCAGTTAGTTTTTGCATTCTTTTTATTTCTGTATTAACTGATTGCAACTTGCTATAATTTTTCTTAAATTCTGTTGAATTTATGAAATTTTGAATGTATCCGAAATCTATGGCACATTGATGACAATAATAATTTCTATCTTTTGCTAGATTTTTCAATATTTTATAATCTTCTTTGCTGAAATATGGTTTATTGTCACTATTATCTAGTTTTTGTAAAGCATTTATTATTTGACCTAAGCCATGAAAAGTTTTATCTGCATAATCAAGGTTATCATTAAAATCGCCAGACAACATACCTGCATAAATCATTTTTAGGTCATTTTCTATAAGTTGGTAATTTATTATCGTTTCGCCCAGCAGATATTTGTAATTATCAAAATTATTCATTTTTTCTCCTTTTGGGCAATATTATAGCATATTTTTATAAAACTTTCCATTTTTTTGAATTATAAAATCAAAATACCACGCTCATTGTAAATACTACCAGTATCTCCGTTATGGCGCAATGCTCTATCAAGCGCCATAATAAGTGCAACTGCACCATCTATCTTTTCGGTAGATTTTTCTTTATCTGGTTTTATATTGCCCGCAGGATCTGTCTTTACATAGACATTGTCCATCATCCAAGCAAGTACTTCGTTACCACTATGAGCAATTTTCTTTTCAAGTACAAGTTTCATAAGTTCCTTTGTTGCTGGACTCATATCTTTATATCCTTGACCGAATGGAACAATTGTAAATCCCATACCTTCCAGGTTCTGCACCATTTGTACTGCTCCCCATCTATCATATGCGATCTCTTTTATATCGTATAAAGTTCCAAGATTTTCAATAAACTTTTCAATAAATCCATAATGAACAACATTGCCTTCGGTGGTCATTATAAGTCCCTTCTTTTCCCAAACATCATAAGGCACATGATCTCTTCGAACTCTTAAATCCAATGTTTCTTCTGGTAACCAGAAAAAAGGAAGTATCTCATACTTGCCATCTTCATCTTCTGGTGGAAACACTAAAACAAAAGCAGTTATGTCTGTCGTGCTACTTAAATCTAGTCCACCATAGCATCTTCGCCCTTTTAGTCTTTCCCTATCAACATTAAATGAGCACAAGTTCCATTTATCCATCGGCATCCAGCGAACTGATTGTTTTACCCACTGGTTTAATCGTAATTGCCTAAACAAATTTTCTTCTGCAGGATTTTCTTTTGCACTGTTAAATGCTTGTCTTAACTTATCAACATCAACCGTTATGTCAAGACTAGGATTTGCTTTATACCAATTCTTCTCATCAGTCCAGTCAGCACCATCTTCTAGCCCATAAATAACAGGATAGAAACTATTATCGATTTTTTTGCCATTAAGTATATCTTCAGCTTTCTGATGCACTTCCCAACAAATACTATTTCTATCTGTTCCTGCTGTTGTTATAAGGAAATATAGTGGTTGCTTTCGAGCATCACCTGAACCTGTTAGCATAACATCATATAATGCCCTGTTCGGTTGTGCATGCAACTCATCAAAAATAACTCCGTGAACATTGAGTCCGTGTTTAGTATAACTTTCAGCAGACAACACTTGATAAAATGATTTCAGTGGAAGATAAACAATTCTTTTCTGACTTGCAAGTATTTTACACCTTCTTTTCAGTGCTGGACATTGATTTATCATTTCTACCGCTACATCGAAAACAATTGATGCCTGTTGTCTATCAGCCGCACAACCATAAACTTCTGCACCATACTCCCCATCTCCACAAGTGAGATAAAGAGCTACTGCCGCCGCAAGTTCGCTTTTCCCTTGCTTCTTTGGAATTTCAATATATGCTGTGTTGTATTGCCTATAACCATTCGGTTTTAATGTGCCAAATAAATCTCTCACAATTTTGTCTTGCCAAGGTAAGAGTTCAAAGTTTTTACCATACCAAATGCCCTTTGTATGCTTCAATGAATTGATAAAGGCAACTGCTCTATTTGCTAAAGCGTTGCCTTTCTCTTTTATATCATCCACCCGACTACCTCATTAATACTCATCAGCAAATATAAAGGTAGTTATTTCATGACCATATTCCGTTATTCCAAACACTTTTCCTTCACTAGTTTTGTATAGTGCAACTATTCTATCTTTTGTTTTGATTGCATCATCATTGAGTTTCTTATCACTTTCGCAAGTATCTCCCCAATCTCTTATAAAATATTTTCCAACAAGTGTGTAGAATTCATCTCTAAATGTTTCGGACTCTTCCATTTTGTTTTGTATTCGTTTTGATATAAATACACCTTTAGTCATGTTCAGCCTCCATACATTCTTTCTTGCCACGCATTATATAACTTTCAAGTATTTGCTCTCGACTTGTATCTATCAACTCAATTATTTTGTTTATGTTGTACAATGCTTGATAATAACTACCTTTGTAGACTGTATCTCTTAATTCATTGAAGTCATTTATTCTTCTTTTCTTTTTCAGAATGTTGCTAACTTTTGCAAGTATAAAATAGATATTTCCATCTGGTCCTGTGATATCAATATAAAGTTTTGGTCTTTGCATATTTTTTTCTCCTTTTAATCAACACAAACATACCGTAAAGGCTGTTAGAAGTCCAGAGAAAAGCCGAAGAAAATTAAATATTTTCGACAATTTTAGTCGCACTTATAGGCATCATTTTTCCATCTCTTTCCAAATAAATATCTTTATCGCCAAAGGCCTTGGCAAAACGTTTAACAATAACATCACAATATGTTTCAGATAATTCGACATTATACGACTTTCTATTTAATTGTTCACTTGCCATAAGTGTCGAACCGCTTCCAGCAAACAAATCAAGAACTATCTCTCTTTCCCTGCTGCTATTTCTAATAAGCTTTCCACATAGTGTTATAGGTTTCATAGTTGGATGTTCGACATTTTTGAGTGGTTTGGCATCACGAACAACATCACTCGGATAATTTTCTAGAATTTTATTCAATAAATCTAGCAATTCATCTTTTTTCATCTTGCTGAAATCTTTTGTGCTATCAAGTAATGTTGCCATTGTTCTATCGTGAATAAAATAATGTGGTTTACCATCTTCGACTTTCCAACCATACAGAATAGGTTCGTGTTGCCATTGATAGTCTGACCTACCAAGTGTAAAATGGTCTTTTACCCATACCAATGTTTGTGATACTTTATATCCTGCATTTTTCATTGCTTCAATAAAATTTACAGATTCTTTTGTGCTGTGGAACACATAAATTGCACCACCGCCTTTTGTCACAGCAAATGCGGTTTCGTAAAATGACAACAAAAAATTGTAAAATGATTCATTATCTAAATTATCGTTTAAAATACTACGATTCTCAATTTCTTTGCCTCTGGCTCTTGCCCTATCTTGCTCACTTGTTCCGTAGTCTATATTATAAGGCGGATCTGTTACGATGAGATCCGCCTGTTCATTATCTTCAAATAATCTTTCTACTTCTTCAAGTTTGGTGCTGTCCCCACAAAGCAACTTATGGTTTTTAATATGCCAAATATCGCCTTGTTTTGTAAACGGTTTGTTATCTATTTCTTCAACAGCTTCTTCCACATTGAAGTTATCTTCGCTAATATTGTATTCTGTTCCTGCAAATAAGTCATCTAGTTCTTCAGTGTCAAAACCTGTCAACGAAACAATTCCATTTTTGTCTAGTTCTTTTAACAAATCTGTGAGAAGCTCGGTATCCCATTCGCCACTTATCTTATTAAGTGCAACATTCAGAGCTTTCTCTTTCTGCTCATCAAGGTCAACAATAACACAGTCTACTTCTGTGTATCCTAAATGTTTCATAACTTCAAGACGCTGATGCCCACCCACTACCGTGTTTGTTCTCTTGTTTAGTATGATTGGTTCTACATATCCAAATTCTTCAATGCTGTTCTTGAGTTTTTCAAACTCTTTATCTCCTGGTTTTAACTTTTTCCTTGGATTGTAGTCCGCCGGTTTTAAATCTTCAATTCTTAATCTTTCAATTTGCATTTTTATCTCCATATTTGCTATAAAAAAACCACACATTAAAGTGTGGAAATAATTTTTAATTAATATAAATAAAGTTTGCTTCCATCAAAAAAGAAATTCTTGTTATCTAATGATGTTTTTAATTGATATGTTTTATTTCTAATATCTAATGTTAAGTAAAATTCTATTAGAACTCTTGTTTCCCCATTTGTATCAGTATAATCTTCGTAAATATAATCTTTCTTTTCGGAATCATATGCTGAATTAAATTCGTTAAACAACTTACCACTAAAACTAATATCAGCATTAACTTCGCCAGCAATTACTATCTGATCATTACTGAAATCAAATATACTTGTACTTGGTACATCAAAATTAACATCATCAATTTGTATGTCACTTTTAAAGTCATCACTATAAACTATATTTCCTTCAATTTTCGCTTTTATTTTTGATAATACTTGTTTTATATTACATAACTCTTCTAGAAGTTCTGTTGCTAAACTTTTTACATTAGAAAATATATAGTTTAAGGCTTCTTTAATGTCTTTAAAGAAAATAACACTTTCAATATTACATAGAGCATCTTTCCAATCTTTATCATTAGAAACTACTATAAATTTCTCATTATGTTCACTTATAAAGTTTAATAAACTTTCTATTATAATCGCATCAGGGAATTCATCTTTTTTACCTTGTGTGCCAAATGGTGCATCCCTATTGAAATATTTTTTTATGATGTTATCTATATTGATGTTTTTATTGTCTAATATTATACATTTAGTATCAACAATATATTTATCTAACAAATTAGTCACATATTTTTTCGTTTCAATTTCTACAGCCATTCTAAGCGAATTTATTTGCTCTACTGTTAAGCCAATATTGGCATTTTTAATTGTTATATAGGCTAACTTTTTCAATTCTTTTGCCTTTTGATTTATGTGTAGCTTACATTCACTTATAATGATGTCATTGCTAAATAACTGAACTATACCTTTAGTACAATGTTCTTTTAAATATTGTAAAGCAATATCATCGTTAAAATCAAAATCCTTTGCCTGATAAACATTTGTATCTAGAAAAAAATTATATTTTATTTTCTCCATAATTCACCTCAAGTGAATTATAACATAAAACCTTACCTATTTTTCAATATTTTCTCCCAAGAAAATTCATTTCTTCCAAAATGGCCATAGCAAGCAGTTTGTTTGTATATTGGTTTTAATAGGTCAAGTTCCTTTATCATATCGCCTGGTCTGAAACTGAAATTGTCTGAAACATATTTTTCTATTTCTTCCATTGGTTTCTTGTTTGTTCCAAAGCATTCGATACAAATCGATGTTGGATCTGCAAGTCCTATAGCATAACTCACTTGTATTTCACATTCATCTGCAAGTCCGTTTGCCACTATATTCTTTGCTACATAACGAGCATAATAAGCGCCTGACCTATCAACTTTGGTGGCGTTTTTGGAACTGAAACAGCCACCACCGACTCTACCAACTCCACCATAAGTGTCAACAATTATTTTTCTACCAACACAGCCACTATCTCCAAACGAACCCCAAATTGTAAATTTGCCACTTGGATTTATTATGATTTGGGTGCTTGCTCCTATAAGGTGTGCAAATTCGGTCAAAACAGGTGCAACAACCGAGTTTACGATTGTATCTCGTATTTCTTCTTTACCTAACGACTTATCGTGCGACACACTTATAACAATTGATGCTATCTCTTTCGGTGTCTTATCTTCATAGACAATAGACACTTGACTTTTGGCATCTGCAAAATAGTTTTTTGTGGTTTGCCTAAACTCTTCATACTTTTTCATAAGCTTATGTGCAAACATAATTGGCAGTGGCATAAGTTCTGGTGTTTCGTTTGTTGCATAGCCATACACAATTCCTTGATCATTTGCACATAACTCTTTCTTTACAACTGCTTGATTGATATCTGGACTCTGCTGGCTTATCTCTTTTATGATTGTAAAATCGCATTGATAGCCAATATCTTTCAAAATATCTTTTGCTATTTTATCGTAGTCAATTTTTGCTTTGGTTGTTGCTTCGCCATAAATGAATAGTTTATCATTTTTGATTGCACACTCAACCGCCATTTGACTGTTCGGATCTTGCCTTAATGCTTCATCCAGGAAGGCATCAGCAATAACATCACAAGTTTTATCAGGGTGTCCAATATTAACACTTTCGCTTGTTATAACTCTTATCATAAACTCTCCTTTATCAAGTAAATCCATTATGTAATTATAATGGATTTTTCATTCTTTTATAGGTATCTTTTAATGCATTTTCTAGATGCACTGTATCTAATCCAACATCGTGGTAACCTTGAAGTATCACGTTGTAATAATATCTATCTGGCATTTGTGGTTCGCCTATGTTCATTATATAAACAAGTGCTTTTGTTTTCTCGCCATTCAATTCTATGTCTAGGTATTCCTTTCTATATAGTCTTGGATAACCTTCATATAGGTCGAGTGCTTTTTCACTTTTGGCATCTATTTCCCATATTGCAACAGGCACTATGGAATCTTTTTGCGGTTCAATAGTTGCCACTCGCCTAAATGTCAGTTTATAATCTTTTAGGTTTGTAGTTCCTATAACTTTTGCTGTTGGACATCTTCGAGCCATTTGCTCAAGGTTTAAGTTGCTACCATATGCAATGTATTTCATTATGCCACCTCCCTATTTCGCCATGCGATATTTCCATTTAAGTTTGCAAGCAAATGTTTTCTTGCGGTTTTGAACTCATCTCCAATTAACCCTAGTCTTAATAACCAAGTTCTAAATGTGTATTTGTGATTGGTTGATTCGGTGTGCCTTCTTGTTGCACAAGTTTGTGTTTTCGCTTGATGGCTAATTGCCAAGCAAAGTTGAATGTATGCTTTTACTTTTCCTGCATGTGTTGTGCTATTGAAACATCTAAACTCGATTGTGCCTTTCTGCCAAACCGAATGCAAGTTTAATGCCCTATATCTCGTAGTGCTATAATGAAGGTTGGCTTCATCATTTCCATTGTACCATATTTTTCTTATAGAACTCATATCTTTTTTTCTTCTAGTGTTAAGTTTGTCAAGGAATTTTTCATCTACTTTTTTGCACCATCTATTCGCTCTTTCTTGATTTACATTTAATGCCTCGAATAATAAGTCCTCTTTGCTTGACATTATGTTTGCAAGGTTTTTTAGACTTTGTGCTGTGTGAGTGCTTGCATCTATGTGAATATGAATCCCTGTGGTTTCGTTTACCATCATACCCTTATGTCTTAATTGTCTTACTATTTCTTGAATCTGTTCAATGTCCTCATAAGTGCATATTGGACTAACCAATTCGCATTGTGTTTTCGATGTTCCAGAGCATCTAATACTGCTGTCACTTACTATTTTCCACTTTCTGCCTTGGTTGTCTATGATTGAATATTCATCATAAATTCCACCATCATATCGCTCGTATGTTTGCAAGTATTGTGCCACGACTCTTGCGGCTTCACACCTACTCATACCTGTGAACTCAATTTCTATTCCAAATTTTTGATTTTTCATACTTAACCTCTCCTTTCTAGGTTAAGCAAACAATACCGCAAAGGTTTTAGGAAGTCCAGAGAAAAACCGAAAGAAAAACAACTTTTTTTTAAATATTTTTTCTTAAAAATAATTGCTTGAAAATTGCCTCTAAAACTGGTACGACAATTCCATTTCCTGCTTGCTTATATAGTTGTGTATTGCTCATTCCACTTGCTATAACTTTATCAATTTGTTCATCTTTCCAACCCATAAGTCGCCAGCATTCCTTTGGTGTCAGTTTTCTTATTCTCAAGTATTCATTTACTTGTAGTTCCTTACTTTCAGAAATGTTGCCTCTAAATGATGGTGTACAGAAACACCTACTCCACGATCATCATAGATTCTATTTTGAACACTTCGTGCTTTTCCATTTTCATCGTAATAATTTAGGCATTGTGTTTCTGCTTTTAACACTGTTGAACTTGCCGAGTTAGATCCACAATTGGCGGTTTGCGTTGGTGTTATGTCAGTCACTTCTTTTTTATTCCAAGGATTAAACAATTCTGGAATATAGCCATTCTTTTCAATAAAGTCCTGGTATTTTGATGCAATGTATTTTTGCTCTTGAACTAGGTTATCCTTTGCTACCGTTGTTAGTGCATTGCTTGTTCCTTGCTTATTTTCTTCAATAACTTGTCCTTCTTCTCTTCCACGAATAGCAATAATTTTTGTTTCTGTACCACCACCTCCACCCGCCATAATTGTTGGGCTTATTCCATCTGGATCAAACACTTGGCGAATTTGATTATATCTCTTATCCCAAACTCCGCCTTCAAGTTTTCCTACTGCTATAAGCTTTGGTTCGTGAAAATCTCTAGCACAAAGAGTTGCACAAATATCATTGCCACCGTGTAGCAACCCTTTTCGCTGATTGAATGTAGTGTTTAGTATGCTTATTATCGTTGATGCTTTTAAATAATACCTTTCATCAACCTTCTCTTCCAAGACATCTTTTAACCTTGTTTGGAGTTTTTGGCACTCTGGAAACACAAAAGGTGTATGCGCTCCAAGAATTGATACAGCAAATACTCTTTCCCTGTTTTGTGGAACTCCATAATCTTTTGCATTAAGCACTTGTGTGTATGTCGTATATCCTAACCCTGATAAAAAAGACAACCACTTTTCGTAGTTGCCTTTAAACTTTTTTCCTATTAAGTTTTTAACATTTTCTAATAATAGATATTTTGGAAGTGTGCCTTGCTCCTGTGCTTTTAAGAGCAACCGCTCAACTTCCCATAAAAGCCCTGACCTAGTTCCGCTTCCTTGTTCAAAACCACGTTGCAGACCTGCAACAGAAATATCCTGACAAGGAAAAGAATACGTCCATAAATCTGCATAAGGCAAACACTTTATTTTTGTTATATCGCCAAGATTATTAACATTTGGATTATGCAGAATACGGTAGCTCTTATCTGCGTTCTTGTCATTATCGGATATTGCAACGACTTCGTGTTCTATACCAATGTTTTTTAGTGCTTGGGTTTGCGAACCAATACCTGCAAATAATTCTATAACTTTAAGCATTATTTCCCCCTCAGCAAACTTTCCATAATATCATCATTTGGAGTTGTGCTATCAAGTTCAGTTAATTTTGTTTCTCTCACAACCTGATAAATTTTCGCCCATACATCATTTGTCATTTTTAGATACTGTTGTGCAAGTGCCACATAAGGATTTGGTATCGGTTTACCGCTATTGTCTTTTACCAAGAAACCGTGAGTGCTTATTGCTTCTTCGCTTTCAAGCCATCTCGATTTGCAATGTGCATACTCTTCTAGATTGTAAGGAAGTATCCCTTTTGTGCAACCTATTTTAACCAACCAATCAACCAAATTTTTATAAATCTCTTTTCCTTTTTTTGTTAACCAATTTGGTGGATCTAAAGGAATATCATCTCCATCTTCAAAGTTAAGCACTTCAATTTTTCTTCGCCCAGGGTTGCCTTCAAGAATCTTCTCTGTAACTGACTTTTTCGGTCTGCCAGCACCTGGTCTATAACCACCTCTCTGCCCCATTTTCTCTCCTTTTTTGATTTATTTTGATTTTTAAATTGATTTTATTTGAATTTTTATGAAATTTGCTAAAACTGCAAAAATAGCAAAAAACACAGTAAATTCAAGATTTTTACTGCGTTTTGATGCTTATTTTTTGATTTTTTTGTTTGATTTTTGATTTTGCGACTTTTTGCGTGCGACTGCCCGCCCGCTCTTCATTGTTTATCTCGTAGAGATTTGACCGCCCCTACTGGTTGTTTATTTTCTAGACCAATTAATAAAGTTAGCCGCTTGTAATTTACCAAATACATTATGCATTTGCCTATATAATTTTTGATACTCACTCTCAGTTGATACATTATGCATTTGCCTTTCTATTTCACTCAATTGTTGCTTGTATCTTGTTTGAGCTCTCTCGGTTATTTGTTTTATTTTGCTAGGGTTGTTATTTATTCTTTTTAATAGTTTATCTTTTTCTGTTTTATATCCATTCTTTGTAAATTCATTTGCTGTCTTATTAAAGCCTCTTTCATAATCACTCAAATGCGATTTGTACATTACTTGCCCCAGTCTTAAGTCGCTGCTATATCCGCCTCTTCCGCCCATATTTTTTCTCCTTTTATTGTTTAGCAAGACAATACCGCATAAATTTATTTAAGTCCAGCATTAACTTGCTTTTTTCTCATTAACTTAAACTTTTCATCCATAATGTATCCCATAGGTACTATTTCGGTATTATTTTTTAATTTTTCAGGAATATTTCCCCAGAACAACACCTTGCTTGGATTTAATTGTTTAATCATTTCAAAATACCCATTAAGAAATAAGGTTTTGCTTGTTTCACTTTTTTGCGTTCCAATGGAACTTACTGCAACTATTGAATTTTTAGGTTCTCCAACAAAACACCACTTAAAACTATCTTCATCACTCCACCCAATTGTTGGTATAACCTTTATGCCAAATAATTCTAGATATGCACCTATCCAATGCTTTTGGTAATGTTTCCATATTTGCATTGCCTTTGGATAGTCTAGATATAAACTAAAATCTGGGCTTAACACATACTTGAATTTAGAAAGCAATTTTATATACTTGTCTGGGCTATTCCATAGTCTATTGAATTGATAATCATCTAGGAAAAAATGTATTCCACATTGTGTTTGGGTTAGTCTTTCAAAAGTTTTAGCATAATTGAAACCTATAAATTCGACTTTTTTATCAATTCGTCTTAAGCCTTTAATCTCTGGTATGTTCCATTTGTTGTTCGCATAAAAATTATACTTCTTTATGTTTTCACTGTCTGGTTTGTACACCAAATCTACTTCCTTCTTGAATTGACTTTCTGCTGTGGCAAGACCAACAGAGTGTTTGTAAATTGTCTAGATCATATGGAGCACCACCTTGCTTGATTGGAATTATATGATCAACTATCTTTCCAACTACAATTGTTCCATTCTTTTTACATTCTTCACAAAATGGTGATTGTTGGATTTTGATTTTTCTTATCTTTTGCCATTGTTGAGTTCTATAAAATGTTCTACTTAATTCATCTCTCTTGTATTGGTTATAGATTCTATTATCATCTTTTTTATGTTTCTCGCAGAATGTTTCATCAGTAAGTTCTGGACAACCTGGATATCTACAAGGTTTTCTTGGTCTATATGGCATACTTCTCTCCTAATAAAAAATACAACTCACTTTCGCAAGTTGCATTTTTTCGTGTCACATATATTATACGGGCAAAATTTAATCATTTTGGACTAAAATTGTATCAATTTATCTCATTTTTTCTCATTTTTTTAAAAATTTATTGAAATTTTCGGCAATTTGTATGATTGCTCTATCTTTTTTCCTATAAATTGTCGCCCTACTCATACACAATTTTTGTGCCAAACGCCTTCCTGACATTCCATTAAAGAAGAACATTCTTATAAGTTCTCCATCTTCTTGTGGAAGTCCCGCAATGCAAACTTCAAGTGTTTCCAAACTCTCTTTTAAATCTTCAAGTTCCTCTTTCACTTGACTTGGAATGTTCCCCATTTTAATCATATTGACCTGTGCCTTATATTTGTTATAATTTTCTAACAAATCACTTACCATATAATCTTTCATACCGCTTTATAGCCTCCATCTCCAATTTTCTTTCTCTTTCTTCAAGCAATTGTCTTTCTCGCAATTCTTCAACCCAGTCAGGTTCTTCTTTCTCTGGATTAAGTTTTGTTTCTATCCAACTTCTTATTATCCCGCTTTCTTCCATTTCTTCATCCCAGAACTCTTCTTCACAAATGCCAACTAGATCCCAGATTTGCATATTGGCAAACTTTAAGCCTTTCTTGATAAAATAAAGCACTTTTGTTTCGCCAATAAAATCTTTTAATCTAAAATAATGCTTGAATTGATATTTTTTATTTTCTGTTATATAAAATTCTAGTTCCTGTTTTGTTTCTCTTTTATTGAAGTTTGATGAAGCATTTTCCATGCATTCAATATCAAACTCGGCTTCTTCGGTTATATTAACCTTATGGATTAAATGCTCCACCATACTCTCCTTTTATAAATTTTCTATAACTTCCTTAACTTGTTTGACATCAGTTACCACCAAAGCAATTCCACCTGCTTTTAGCATTTTATTGAGTGTTATTTTTTGAAGAATTGTAAGTTTACCGTTCTTTCTTTTGCATTCAAATGCGATGAATCTTCCTTTATAACAAACAATTATGTCTGGTATTCCTGCAGTTCCGAATTGCCCACCGT
>ERZ1643251.1276-NODE-1276-length-29406-cov-5.250894_pt1 | contig 29406 bp, 29 predicted proteins | sample MGYA00579261_ERZ1643251 | MGnify/ENA primary metagenome ERZ1643251 (study PRJEB29033, sample SAMEA4952267) | chicken gut metagenome | biome: Broiler Chicken; feature: Gastrointestinal Tract; material: Caecum | place: Ireland | collected 2018 | study: Broiler... | reverse complement strand
ACCGCCGTCAGGACGAGATCGGCACTCCGCTGTGCATCACCGTGGACTTCCAGACTGTGGGCGATGACAAGGTGGAAGCCGACAACTGCGTCACCATCCGCGACCGTGATACCATGGAGCAGGTCCGTCTGCCCATCAGCGAGCTGAAGGATTACATCGCCAAGAAAGTGGCGTTCTGATCTATTCTTCCCCATATAAAGCAATCCCTCCGGGCGCGATGCCCGGAGGGATTTTTGTTTTTCTTAAAAGTATCCGCCGTCTTCGTGGGTGTTCTGACTTTCCAGTCCCATGGAAACGCCCAGTGCCTCATCCACCCGGCGCATATCGTCCGGTGGGATCCGGCCCGCCCGCTCCCGCAGCCGACGTTTGTCCAGCGTACGGATCTGTTCGGTGAGCACAATGCTGTCCTTGGACAGGCCGCAGCGGTCGGCCCGCACGCTGATGTGGGTGGGCAAGCGGTTTTTGTCCTGGCGACTGGTGATGGCGGCGGCAATCACCGTGGGGCTGTGCCGGTTGCCGATCTCATTCTGAATGATAAGTACCGGCCGGATGCCCCCCTGTTCCGAACCCACCACCGGGCTCAGATCCGCATAGAAAACTTCCCCTCTGTGCACTTCCATACAAAGACCTCCTCTCGTCTCATACTCTTAGTATAAGCGGGAGGAGGTTCTTTTAATCACAGGGTTGGATTTTTGCCGCCAGCGCATCGCCCCGTTGGCATAACCGGGCAAACAGGCGGCTGTTCTGCAAGGGACGCAGAACCAACCTGGTGCGCAGCAGGTCAATGACAGCACCGCCCGCAAAGGTGGCTACCACCACCCACAGGGCGTACCCCACCGAGCCATGATGAGCCTGTGCATGGAACACACCGTTCCACAAAAAGTCCCGAAGGGCCGGCACCTGATGCAGGATGTACACGCCCAGGGTGGTTCCCGCCAGCGTGTTGATCCAGCGATGGTTGCCCAGAGGCAGGGACCGGAACAGCGAAAACAGTGCCAGCGCTGCCAACAGGTTGGGCAGTGCCCCCAAACCGGTGCGATAGTAGGCCACATACTGGAAGGCCTTGCCGTCGGTGGCGCCCTGCCATTCCAGCCAGGCACGGGCAGCGGTGTTCAGCAGCGGCAGCCCCAATCCCAACGCCAACGCCACGCTCCTGTGCCGCAGCAGGCGGCTGAGTCGATTGTCGGGATAACGCCGCAGATAAGCCACCAGCAGATATTCGTACAGGAACATCCAGGCCAGGTCACTGACCACGCCGTCCTCGGCAAACAGGGTGGGATACCCGATGAGTGGTACCGCCAATCCCCACAGCAGCGCCCGGTGTCCGGCACGGGACAAGCCATGCAGAACCCGGTTGAGCAGTGGGGTGCAGAGCAACAGCACCAGGTAATCCGAAATAAACCAGAGCTGGCGGGTGGAAGCCGGAAAGGCGGCCCAGCGCAGCGTCCCGAAGGAAACGGGCAGTCCCCCCACCGCACAAAGCAGCGTGACCGGCACCGTATACAGCCACAGGGACAGCCACAGGGACAAAGGGCGCCGGGTCCGGAAGGGCTGTTCACACAAAAACCATCCGCCGATGAGCACGAAGACGCTGCAAGCAATACGGGAACCGCAGCCGATGAGGCAGAAGGCAAAGGACGAAGGCAGCGTGCCGTAATCGGCAATGCCCCCCTGCCCGGTCAGATGGTCCCCGATGATGAGCAGCATGCAGAGAATGCGCAGCAATTCCAGGTTGCTGTCGCGGAGTGCTTTGACAGCCATTGGTCACACCCCTTCCGGCCGGTGCTCTTCCAACAGAACAATGGCGTTGGCCAGACCGCTCTCATGGGTCAGGCTCACATGGACCGTCAGGCCCCGCTGGGCAGCCCAGGCTGCCGCCCGGCCGGACAATTCAAAATAGGGCGCACCGTTTTCCGCCCGCAGCAGGGCCAGCTCCGACAGCGCGAAACCGCCCAACCCGGTCCCGGCGGCCTTCAGGAAAGCCTCCTTGGCGGCAAAGTTGGCGGCGGCTGTTTCAGCCCGGTGCTTGCCGGAAAGCCCCTGCAGCAACGCCTGTTCGGACGGAGCGTAAACGTAGTTGCAGAAGGACTCTTTTTCCAGACTCTTTTCGATGCGGCTGGCATCGCAGAGATCGATTCCCACACCAAGGATCATGCCTTCACCACATAATCAGCCTTGCGGGGGGTTGCAGGTTTTATGCCGCCGGGGGCCGGATAGCCCAGGATGCAGTTGCCCACGCCGCGGTATTTTTCGGGATCCAATCCCCACTGGCGCAGCAGGTCTTTGCCCTCCTCCGTTTCAAAGGTTTCCTTGGCACGATGGATCCAGCAGGACCCCAGACCAATGCTGGAAGCGGCCAGCAGCATATCGCCCAGCACCAGGGTACCGTCCTCCACGTGGGTGGGAACGCTGCGGTCCACCAACACCACCAGCACCGTGGGCGCACCGTAGAAGGGATCCCCGTTGCTGCCCATAATTCTGGCATTGATGCGGGAAAGCAAATCCCGCGTGGCTTTATCCTGTACCACCACAATGACGGGGCTCTGCCGGTTCATACCGGTGGGCGCCCAGGTGCCGGCGTCCAGTACCGCCTGCAATTCCTCGGGCTTGATCTGTTCCGGCTGGTATGCACGGCAGCTGCGCCGTGCCGCAATGGCAGAAAGTACTTCGTTCTGAATCTTCATATTCCAACAACCTCCTGACAAACAATCACATTTTATGGTTGCTGCATCATGCGATGCATTTCTTCCAGCAGCGCGGTGCGCTCGTTGGGCACCCGGCCTTCCATGACCGCTCCCAACAGCCCGTGGAGCGTATGCCCCACCGCGGGGCCGGCAGGCAGCCCTGCCTCCATCAGATCGGCACCGTTGACCGCCAGCTGACGCATGGTATAACAGCCCGTCTTTGCCAGCACCGTCATACGGGTTTCAAAATCCGTCACATCCTGACGTCTGCTGGCCACCTCGGGGGTACGGGCGTGGGCATCCAGATCGGCATATTTCAGGGCGCACAACCGACGCAGAAAAACAGCACCATACCGGTTCAGGCATTTAAGAATGGCCCCGTCCCCGGTGGGCAACGGCGCATCGTGGATGGCCACCAGTCCCGTCACCCCTTCGATCAGATAGCTGGGGGCCTTGAGACGCCGCAAAATGGTGCGGGCCAGCACGGCCCCCCGCTGGTTGTGCCCTTTGAAGTGGGCCGCACCATCCGCGCCCACACTGCGGCACAAAGGCTTGGCAATGTCATGCAGAAAGGTTGCCCAGCACAGAATCCGTGCGCCCCGGGTATCCTGTCCGCGCAAATCCAGCGCGGCGACGGCCGCCGCCGTGTGTTGCCACACATCGTAACAATGCCACCGTCCCGGTTGGGTGCACCCCATGCAGGGTGCCACCTCCGGCACGGCACCGGCCAGAATCCCGCCATACTGGGCCAGCACCTTACCGGCGCCGGGCACCGTCAGCAGACCGTCCAGTTCTCCGTAGATACGCTCGGCACTGACCGACTGCAAGGTATCCCGCGCTGCCGCGGCGGCTTGTGCCGTGGCCTGTTCCAGGACAAAGCCCAACCGCGCCGCAAAGCGCAACGCCCGCAGGATGCGCAGCGCATCCTCGGCAAAGCGGGTCGTGGGATTTCCCACGCAGCGGATAATCCCCGCCGCCAGATCTTTCCGCCCGCCATACAGATCGATGATTCCTTCGCCAGGTGCATAAGCCATGGCGTTGATGGTGAAATCACGCCGGGCCAGATCCGCCGCCAAGTCCTGAACAAAGCGAACCTGATCAGGATGGCGATGATCCCGGTAGGTCCCGTCCAGACGGTAGGTGGTGATCTCGTAGGATTTGCCGTGGAGCACCACCCCTACGGTGCCATGTTTCTCTCCCGCCAGGACCAGTTGCTTGTCGGCAAACAATTGCCGCATCTGCGCGGGGCGTGCCGAGGTGCAGATATCCCAGTCGCCCGGCTGACGGCCCAGCAGACTGTCCCGAACGCAGCCCCCCACCACATAGGCGCTGTAGCCTGCGGTGTGCAACGTCTGCAACAGCCAGATGACATCCTGTGGCAGCCGAATGTTCTCCTGCCTCATCGGGTTCCTCCCCTTGTGTCCGGCCCGGCCGGTTATTGTTCGCGGTGCCACTCCTGCGCCAGGTCCACCACACAGGCCAGGCTGCCTTCCTCATCCTGCAGGGAGGCCACTTTGGCCTGTGCCTTTTCGGCATCCTCCATCCAGGTCAGGATAAAGAAGTTTTCCGACGGAACCTCGTAGTACACCCACATGCCGTCGGCACGCAGCAAATCGGGCAGATGGTCCAGTTCTCCTTCCAGCAAGCCCTGGCCCTCCTCACCGTAGATCATTTCGGGTCCCACCTGCAGCGAGTCAATCACATTGATGCTGGAGTTGATGTAGGTATCCCGGTCCACATGTTTATCGCTCTTCTCCCAGGCGCTGGCAAAAGCCTTGACCAGCAGTTCCCGGACTTCCAGTTTATTGTCACCCAATTGATACATGGTTTTTCCCTCTTTGTTCTGAAATGTAAGACCAGTATAGCACAAAACCGTGTCCTATGGTATGATTATTTGAAAAAAGCCTTGACCTTCCAGTGCCTGCAGGGTGTAGCCTTGAGAAAAAGGAGGGAGCTATAGGAATATCAAACAGGCTTCGGATGCTTCCGGCGTGCCTAGCCGAAATATCCGCTACTACGAGCAGGAAGGACTGCTGTGCCCGTCCCGCAACCCCGAAAATGATTACCGCATCTACACCGACCGGGATGTGCACACCCTGAAACTGATCCGCGCCCTTCGGATGCTGGACATGCCGCTGGAGGATATCCGTGCCGTGTTGCAGGGGTCGCTTTCCCTGGCCTCCGCCGCCGGCCGACAGGCAGAACGGCTGCAACAGCGAACCCGGGAATTGGAGAGCGCTCTTCGTTTTTGTGCCAAATTGCAGCAAAAGAATGAAGAGGTCTCTGTCATGGACGTGGATGCCTGGCTGATGCAGATGCAGTCGGGTCCTAACCAAGGCTGGTTCACGGCCTGGGTCAACGACTATCGTACCATGGCCCGCACAGAGCACCGGCGCAGTTTCACCTTCACACCGGACCTCCCGGTGACCACACCGGCGGAATTCACCGACGCTTTGTTTGACTACGCCCGAGAGCAGCATCTGGATCTGGTCGTCACTCGGGAAAGCATGAGTCCCCATTTTACCATCGATGGCATCGCGTACCGTGCTGTGCGGTACTACTACCCTTTCCGCGGCATTCCCACCGCACGCATCCACTGCCTGCTCTGCGACCCGGATTTTGCCGAACCCGAGATACCCCCACGGCGGCTGCGTGCCATGAAATTGCTGCACTATGCCATGCCGGTTCTGGCAGCCGTCGCCATTGCCTTGCTGTTCCTGCTGCCGCGGGGACTGCTGGACACCTGGTGGGGTGTTCTAATTCTTGTATGCTGCATTGCAGCCGGCATCAGCAGTGCCTGGTACAACGCCCGCATCTTCTACAATGATAAAGACAACCAGGACCACTACCACTGAAAAGGACCTCCCCCCGGAAAAACCGGAGGGAGGTCTTACATTTTTAATTTTCCAGCAAAAGGGGGTGCAGTTCCTGTACCGAATCTGCCAGCGCGACCGCACCGGCACCGGTCAGTTCCTCGGCACTGCCGTAGCCGTACACTGCCCCGATGCAGGGCAGTCCGTTGCGGGCGGCACCTTTTACATCGTGTTCCCGGTCCCCCACCATAACCGTCTGCTGCCGGTCGGTGATGCCCGCCGTCTGCAGGGCATAGGCGATCACTTCGCCCTTGTCGGACCGGCTTTCGTCCAGGGATGCCCCGCAGATGGCATCGAAATAACCGTCCAGAGAAAAGTGTTCCATAATCCGCCGGGCAAAAACTTCCGGTTTGCTGGTGGCCATCACCACCGTTTTGCCGGCAGCTTTCAGGTCCCGCAGCAGTTCCGGGATCCCCGGATAGACCTCGTTTTCAAAGATTCCTTTCTCGGGATAGTATTCCCGGAAACCTTCCACCGCCCGGGCCACATCGGCCTCGTTCAGATGCAGATAGTCCCGGAAAGATGCGGGCAGCGGCGGCCCCAGGAAGCGGCGCAGCGTGGCTTCCGGCGGAATTTCCAGCTGGAGTTTGTCGCAGGCATGCCGCACCGAGTTTAGGATCCCGGGTGCCGAGTCTGTCAACGTTCCGTCCAGGTCAAAAAGAATGGTCTGGTAGTGCTGCATGGTTCCCTCCGCTCAGTTGAACTTGAAAAGTTTCTGGGCGATGCGATAACCACCGATGCTGATCTTGCTGCCCAGCCAACCGGGCAGATTGCATCCCTGGGCCACCGAACGGCAGCAGCGGTGATACAGCCGCACATCGTGGGCTTTCAAATCTGCCCAGAGCTGCTTGCGCTTGGCCAGAGCTTCCTTGCTGCCGTCCAGCGCCAGAAAGATGCTGGAGATGGCCATCATCATGGAGAAATAGTTCAGCATATAAGCGCGCAGCTTTTCCTGTTCGGGGGGCAACGCGTACACGTCCACCGCCTGCATCATCAGCCGGGTGACCCGCAGCTGCTGGTCCACCCGCTTGATCATATTTTTTTCATTGACGCTCTGGTCTTCCCGCCCGATAAAGTAGCGGTACAGGTCCAGGTTGAGGTAGTAGATCGTCTTGACCTGGGGCAGCGGCTGATAGACAAAGAGGTTGTCCACGTAGAAGGTATGCTTGGGCAATTCCATACCGCTGGCCCGCAGCACTTCGGTGCGATAGATGACGCTGTGCATGAGGATGTTCTTGTTGGGTGGGAATTTGCCGATCTCGTCCCAGTGGAAGATCCGGCCTTCCGGCAGAATGCCGGTGTAATCCACCACGTTGCGGGTGTTGTCCGCCACATGCTCATATACATAGTTGGCCATCAAAAGATCCAGCGGGGTTTCGGCATCGGCATAGCGGCGCAGCACTTCCATGACCTTGGCCAGGGCCTCGGTGTCCAGCCAGTCATCCGAATCCACCACCTTGAAAAACAGGCCCGTGGCATGGCGGATGCCCTGGTTGACACCCTCCCCATGGCCGCCGTTTTCCTGGTGAATCACGCGGACAATGTCGGGATATTGCTCGGCGTAAGCATCAGCCACCTTGCCGGTATCATCGGTAGAGCCGTCATCCACCAGGATGATCTCGGCTTCCTCGCCCGCCGGCAACAGCGTTTTGATGCAGCGGTCCATATAGGCAGCCGAGTTATAACACGGCACCGTAAAGGTAATCAGTTTCATGCGGATACTCCTTCTGACGAATTGGCGCAGTTACGCCAAAAGACTACAAGTAATAGAATACCCTTTTTTGTGGGAAAATACAAGCAGAAAATGCCCCATGCCGATGCGTTCTGCACCGGCATGGGGCATTGCTTGCTGGGGTGGATGGGTTTGGATCGGCTGTTAGATCAGGTCGGTGCGGTTGTAACTGTGCAAACCTGACGGAATTACGTCATTATACACTTCCTCCGGCAATCCGTACGGACTTTCAGGATCCAGAAAACCGTGCATCCACGCAGCCAGGGTATGCAGCTTCAACATTGCAACCCCATCTCCTTTCTGTTTTCTGTCTTTATTATATGGGAAAAGTCCGTCTTTTGCAAGGCGCATTTTGTACAAACTTACAAAAGTTATTTGTATATTTTAAACCATTTCGGCATATTGTACATAATAGCATTGCGTTTGTACGCCTTATGCGGACAGTTCCTCCCATGCTTCCTGCATGGTGTCCGCCGAGAAGAGAAACTCTCCCCATTCGGAGTAGACTTCGATATGGCCGCCTACATACTTGAACTGCTGAGTCATGGTTGGTACCGCCTTTCGTCTTTTGATGCTTCCAGTATACAGCATCTTCGGTACCAAAATCAGGACTTCAGGACTCCGCCGGGATTCTTTCAGTCCAATAAACCGGATGTTGGGTCGCCTTCCCGGTCACCCGAAGCACCAGAATCACCCACCCGCAAAGTACAAACCAATAAAAACTGTACCGCGGGCAGACCAGCCCCGCCAGGTTGCCCCACTCGGCACTGTAGTCCCATACCACCACATGCAGGACCCTGCGGCTGACGATTCCAATAATCAGTTCCAGTCCGCTGGCCCCCACAGCGCCCACCCCAGCCGCTGCGGGCAGCGGAAGCCGTCGGGTGGAAAGCAGCTGCAGCAGACACAGGCAGATCCCTCCCGCCAGGAACATCGTCCAGTGGGTGGTTCCTCGCCAGGCCAGTTCCACCCACTGGTAGCCACAGCCCCCCAACACAAACAGCGCCATCCGTTCCAACATAAAAGCCCCTCCCGTCCATACCGTGTCTTGGCACTAGTATGCGCGGAAGGGGCCGTTTGTAACCCTATTGTAACAAATTATTTGGACAGTTTTTTCAGCAGTGCGCTGCGGGTATCCCACAATTTCTGACTCAGGTCCACGTAGTAGCGGTGGGGATTTTCAAACCGCTTGACCTCATCCCACAGGGTATTGACCTGGGCTTTGCAGAATTTCTTGATATCATCCAGGCTGGGACTTTCGTATACCCGTTTGCCCTGCTCGTAGATGGGGGTGGAAAGACAACGCGCCGTGCAGTTCACATAGGTACATTCTTTCCAGGTTTCGATGGGGTCAAACAGCGTGATGCCGTGCTTGGTTTCCACCTGCTCATCGGCCATGGTAATCAGGTCCGCCATCGCTTTTCCATCCTCGTCATAGATGCGCCATACCTTTTTCAGGCAGGGAATGGTCATCTTTTCGGCCGACTCAGACAGCTTCATTTTGGGGGTATAGCTGCCATCCTCTTCCTTGACAGCGGCCAGCTTGTACACACCGCCAAATACGGGGTCGGACTTGGCGGTGATCATATTCTCGCCGATGCCAAAGCTGTCCACCCGGGCCCCCTGCAGGATCAGATCGCGGACAATGTACTCGTCCAGGCTGTTGGACGCACAGATGGTGCAGTCGGGATAGCCCGCCTCGTCCAGCATCTTGCGGGCCTTTTTGGACAGGTAGGCGATATCGCCGGAGTCGATGCGGATGCCCTTGGGCCGTTTGCCCATGGGTTTGAGGACTTCGTCAAATACCTTGATGGCATCAGGCACACCGTGACGCAGCACGTTGTAGGTATCCACCAGCAGCACACAGGCATCGGGGTACAGCTCGGCATACTTTTTGAACGCCTCGTACTCGCTGGGGAACATCTGCACCCAGCTGTGGGCCATGGTGCCGGAAGCCGGGATGCCGAAATCCCGGGCAGCCATCACACAGGAGGTGGAACCGCAGCCGCCAATGTAGGAGGCGCGGGCACCGAAGTAGGCGGCATCATACCCCTGGGCACGGCGGGCACCAAACTCCATCACCGGGCGGCCCGCCGCAGACCGGACAATACGGTTGGCCTTGGTGGCGATGAGGCACTGGTGGTTAAAGGTGACCAGCAGCAGCGTCTCCAGCAGCTGGCATTCGATGGCAGGGCCTTCCACCGTCACAATGGGTTCCTGGGGGAAGATGGGCATTCCTTCCTCGATGGCCCAGATATTGCAATGCAGCTGAAAATGCGCCAGATAGTTCAGGAACCGATCGTCGAAAATCCCGGTGGACCGCAGGTAGGCAATGTCCTCGTCGGTAAATTCCAGATGATCCACCGCATCGATGAACTGTTGCAGACCGGCCATGATGGCGTAACCACCGCCGTCCGGTACCCGCCGGAAGAACACATCGAACACTGCCACCTTGTCCTGGTAGCCTTCGTCCAGATAGCCGGCGGACATGGTCAGTTCATAGAAGTCCGTCATCGTCGTCAGATTCCGTTTTACGTCCAGCATGGTAATACCCTCCTGATGGATTCCTCCAAGACTATTTATCTTCGCTTTCCCGGCTCCAGACACCCAGAATGGACAACACCCAGATAAAGGCGTACACGGCCACAACAGCCATCGTCAACATGATGACGACCTTGAAATAAGTGCTGGAGAAGAATTCTCCCACACGGGAAATTGTATATAACATCTGGTTGCGGGAAACATCGCTGCCCGCGATCAGGTCCACCGTGCCGATGCTTTCGCCTTCGATGGTCAGCGTCACGGTGCCCACCACATCCCCCTGCTTGATGGGGGCCGTCAAATGGTCGGGCAGGTTGAACACCTGCTCGGTGAGGGCAGCGCCGCCCTCCCGGGGCAGCAGTGTCATCATATCGTCCGACGGATAGAGCATGACGGTATCGGTCTGGGTGGAATAGACGATGCGGCTTTCGGTGATGGGCTGGGTGGTGTCCAGCGCCGGCGCAATGGTGTAGGTGGCGAACACCCAGTCCATCAGCATACCGGTCTCCAGCAGCGCGGGGCGTCCGCCCTCCTCGTCGGTGGCGTTGGGCACGTTGAGCACCACGCTGATGTAGTTTTCACCATCCTGGCTGTGCCACCCCGCAAAATTCTGCCACTCGCCCAGGCTGCCGGTTTTGCCGCCCTTGGTGTAGGCGCGGTAATAGCTGGTGTTGCAGACCATCTTGTTGGTATTCTGGATGATATAGGTACCCGGCGTTGGGTAGTTGTCGTTGGTACCCATATCATAGCTGGGGGTTGCCATGACGGTGGCCACCACATCGTAGGCCGTCAGTGCCCGCAGGATCAGGTAGGCATCCTTGGCGGTGGTCACGTTGCCTTCGTCCAGACCGCAGGGGTCGGCGAAATGGGTCCCCGTACAGCCGATGGCCTCCGCCTCATCGTTCATCATGGCCACAAAGTTGTCAATGCTGCCGCCGCCCATATAGTCCGCCACGATGTAGGCGGCCTCGTTGGCACTGGGCAACAGCATGGCGTAGAGCAGATTGCGCAACGTCTGGGTATCCCCCCGACGGATGTCTGCTGTGGAGGCGTTGGTAGTCTTCTCCCAGATCAGGTCGTAGATGTAGCTGGGTGCCGTCACCGAGATGGTATCCAGCTGGTCCTGGTACTGTTCCAGCATCAACAGACAGGTCATCATCTTGGTCAGGCTGGCCGCCTGCAGCTGGGTATCGCTGTTTTTGTCATAGACCACGATGTTGGTGTCCAGGTTGACCACATACGCCGCCGGCGCCGTCAGCTCCGGAGCATCGGCCGACAGTGCGCTGCTCTCCCCCTCTGCCGCCACCGGCAGGACCAGTACGAAGGTCAGCACAAAGGTACACAGCAGTGCGCAGATTTTTTTCATAGGCATACAGTTCCTCTGGGTAAAGGGTTTTCGGGGAATTATCTTTTAGTATAGCAAATTTTCCCCGGAAATAAAAGGCATTTCCGGATTTAATTCATGGCGCCCGCCGTGGCAAACAGCCGCTCCACCTCATCGGACAAAGCCCGGTGGGCGGGGTCAGCCAGGTTGGGATCCTCCGCCAGCAAAGCCTTGGCCTCCTCCTGGGCCACCCGCAAAGTACGGGTATCCTGCACCAGATCCGCCACCCGCAGGGTGGGCAAACCGTGCTGGGCCTGGCCGAAGAAGTCACCGGGTCCACGGGTTTCCAGATCATATTTGGCCACGGCAAACCCGTCTGCCGTGTGGCAGAGAAACCGCAGACGCTCCCGCACCGATTCGTTTTCGTTGTCCGAAATCAGGATACAGCAGGAATCTGCGGCACCGCGGCCTACCCGGCCCCGCAACTGATGCAATGCCGAAAGGCCGAACCGCTCGGCGTTTTCGATAACCATGACAGTGGCATTGGGCACATCCACGCCCACCTCGATGACGGTGGTGGATACCAGCACATCCAGCTCTCCTGCCTTGAAGCGCTGCATGACTTCATCCTTCTCTTTGGGCTTCATCTTACCGTGGAGCAGGCCGATCCGCCGATGGGGCAAAAGCGCGCAGGCCACCTGGGTATAGTAGGTGTTTACCGCCTGCATACCGCTGTCCAGTTCATTTTCTTCGATGGCCGGGCAGACGATATAGGCCTGGTGCCCTGCTTCGATCTGTTTGTCCAGGAAGCCGTACATATCCCGGCGCTTCTTACCGGTGATGAACCAGGTCTTGATGGGTTTGCGCCCGGGCGGCAGTTCGTCCAGTACCGAGATATCCAGATCCCCGTACATGAGAAGTCCCAGCGTCCGGGGAATGGGGGTGGCGCTCATGACCAGCAGGTGAGGACTCTGGGCCTTACCGGCCAGCAAACCGCGCTGCCGCACACCGAAGCGGTGCTGCTCGTCCACGATGGCCAGGCCCAGATTCCGGAACACCACCTTGTCGGTGAGTACCGCGTGGGTGCCCACCACCAGGCCGGCACGGCCATCCGCAATGGCCGCCAGGGCAATCCGCTTTTCGCTGGCCTTCATACCGCCCACCAGCAGTGTCACGTTGATGCCGAAGGGTTCCAGCCGATCTGCCAGGGTGGCGGCATGCTGTCGGGCTAAAATTTCGGTGGGTGCCAGCATGGCACTCTGCCAGCCGTTTTGGGCGGCGAACCAGATGGCCGCAGCGGCCACCAACGTCTTGCCGCTGCCCACATCGCCCTGCAGCAATCGATTCATGGGTACTTCGGCACAGAGGTCCCGGGTGATCTCCTCGGTGGCCCTGCGCTGGGCACCGGTGGGTGCGTAGGGCAGGCTGCCCCAGAAGGGATCCAGATTCAACGCCCGCATGGGGGCGCTGGTCTGCCGCCTGCCATGGCTGCGCAGCAAAAAGATGCCGATCTGCAAAAGATACAATTCCTCGAAGATCAGTCTTCGGCGGGCTGCCGCCAGGTCAGCGGTATCCTTGGGGGCATGGACCGCCCGGACGGCCTGCGCCTTGGTGGGCATCTTATAGCGGGTCAGCAACGCAGGCGGCAGCGGGTCCTGCAGTTCCTCCACAAAGGCCAACGCTGCCCGGGCACAGTTGGCCTGACGGCTGGCCGGCAACCCCTCGGTACCATGGTAAACAGGCACAAAGGGGCTGGCTGCCACCTGGGCTTCGGTGCGCACCAGGGGATGCAGAAGTTCCCGGTGGGTCAGATTGCCTCCCACGCGCCCCTCGAAATAGTAGGTCTCCCCCACCATCAGTTTGTCCGCCGCGTAGGCGGCGTTGAACCAGGAAAGAGTCAGCACCCCGGAATCATCGGCGGCCAACACCCGGTTGAGCACGCGCCCGCCCTTGATACGCCGGGCCGGTTCCTTTTGCAGCACCGTGGCCTTTACGCAGCAGTCCATATCGTAAGGGGCCGATGCCACCGTGTAGGGCCGGGTGTAATCAATATATTTCCGCGGGTAGCAGAGCAACAGATCCCGGATGGTAAAAATGCCCAGTTTTTCAAACTTTTTGGCAAAGGCGGGGCCGACGCCCTTGAGATACTGGACAGAACTGTCAATGGTAGGCAAACAGGTCCCTCCTTTCTGCCCTCTGTGCGGCCAGAGTGGCCGTATATAGGAAAAAGGCGAACTCGGAAGTTTCCCAAATTCGCCTTTTGGTAATGTTCGGTAACCGGTTACTCCACAGAAATCATGTAGTAGTAAACAGGCTGGCCACCACTGATATGGCTGACCTCGATATTGCCGCCGCACTTGGCGCGCACCAGATCGGTGGTATGCTCGGCATCCTCATCACTGACATCACAGCCGGAAATCACCGTGATGAACTGGGTGTCCTTCTTGCGCATGGAGCGGGCCAAGCGATAGGTCACCTTGACAATATCGGTGCCGGTGGCGACAATCTTGCCGTTTTCCAGGGCCATGATCTCGCCTTTCTTGATGGGCTTGCCGTCAAACTCGCTGTCACGGGCGGCATAGGTCACCAGACCGGTGCTGACGTGATCGGCTGCCTGCATCATGTTCACGGCATTTTCGTCCGGCTTTGCCTCGGGATCAAAGTTCAGCATGGCAGTCATACCCTGGGGCACCGTGCGGGTGGGCAGCACAATAACCTTGCGGTCGGCCAGCTTTTGAGCCTGCTCGGAAGCCATGATGATGTTCTTGTTGTTGGGCAGCACCAGCACTGTCTTGGCCGGTACGCTCTGGATGGCGGCCAGAATATCCTCGGTGGAGGGGTTCATGGTCTGCCCGCCGCTGACAACGGCGTCCACGCCCAGATCGGTAAAGACGCTCTTGAGGCCTTCGCCGGCGGCCACAGCCACAAAGCCGTATTCCCGTTCGGGATCCACCGCCGCGTAGGTAAACTCACTTTCCTTCTTCTCTTCCGCTTGGGCCTGCTTTTCCAGTCCCTTGGCCTGCTTCTGACGGGCCAGGAACTGCTCATGCATATTCTCGATCTTGAAATCGGTGAGGTAGCCGTACTTGATAGCCTCGGACAGCATCATGCCGGGATCCGAGGTATGCACATGGCAGTTGGCCACATCGTCATCCTCGATCACCACGACGGAATCGCCGTTGGATTCCAGGAAGGCACGCAGCCGGGTGACACTGGCGTCGGCGTTTTTATGCAGCAGGAACTGGGTGCAATACCCGTTCTTGATATCCTCCACCTTCATCAGGTCGTCCGCAAAAACGCCCTTGCCGGCAGCCTCGCTGGCCACCTTGGGCTTGGCAGCTACCTCAGCACCGGCGATGATCTCTCCGCCATCAAAGACCTGCTTCATGCCCTGGAAGACCAGCAGAATGCCCTGGCCGCCGGCGTCCACCACGCCGGCCTTTTTCAGGACGGGCAGCTGGTTGGGCGTATCATCCAGCGCAGCCTGGGCAGCCTCCAAGGTGGCATCCCACATGGCGGGGATTTCCATATCGGTGCACTGGGCGGCCTTTTCGGCGGCCAGGCGGGTAACGGTCAGGATCGTGCCCTCGGTGGGCTTCATGACGGCCTTGTAGGCAGCTTCCACGCCCATCTGCAGTGCAGCTGCCAGGTCAGCGGCCCCGGCTTCGGTCTTGTCCTTCAGGGCCTTGGAAAAGCCCCGGAACAGCAAGCTGGTGATAACGCCCGAATTTCCGCGGGCGCCCCGCAGCATGGCAGACGCCGCTGTTTTGCTGGCCTCGGCCACGGTGCAGCTGTCGGGCAGTGCCTCCAGTTCACGGGTAGCGGCACCGACGGTCATACTCATATTGGTACCGGTGTCGCCGTCCGGCACCGGGAAAACGTTCAGCTCATCCACGCGGGTGCGCTGATTGGCAATGTTGTTGGCGCCGGAAAGAATGGCGTCGCGCAGGATCTGGCCAGTAATCATCGTATGTTACACCTCATGTCTTAATCTGCCAAAATATCGTCCACATACACGTCGATGCGCGCCACCTTCAGGCCGGTAGCATGTTCGACTTCGTCTTTCACGCGGTGGGTGATGCTTTGCGTGATGGTAGAGATATTGAGCCCATACCCCACTTTAATGTGCAGCGCGATGACCAGGCGACCGCCCTCTTGCGTGACGGTTACACCCTTCGGCGGCAAACTGCCGGTGCGCAGCGCACTGCGCACAACACTTTCCGCCGGGGCCTGCCCCATGGCGGCGATGCCGTAGCATTGCTTGGCAGCCTGTTCCACCAAACCAGAGAAATAGTCGTTGGTCAAAGAGATATGTCCGTAAGGATTCACCTTGGTGATCATCTGCGATCCTCCTTTGTTGGGCTTAATTAGGTTTATTATACACCATTTATCACCGTTTGAACAGTCCATTTTGAATAAAAATCTCCTGGGGTGTTTTTTAACATTCCATTCACAAAGTTTACAGGTCGAACGTATATACTGGGTATAGAACAACACCACCGCCAAAAGGAGTGCACAACCGCATGAATCTTTTGTTCTTTTTGACACCCAAGCAGGACGTCTTATACATTTACGAGGACTTCACCCTGCGCCAGACACTGGAAAAATGGGCCAACCAACGGTTTGCCACCATCCCGGTGCTGAAGCGCAACGGCGAATATGTGGGCACCATCACCGAAGGGGACATCCTTTGGGGCATGAAAAACCTGCACGGTCTGGATCTGGAAGCCAGTGAAGACGTTCCCATTGCCAGCTTTGCCCGGCGGCGGGATTACAAAGCCGTCACCGTCACCACCGATATGCCCACCCTGTTACGGGCAGCCATCGACCAGAACTTTGTGCCGGTGGTAGATGACCGCAACGTCTTTATCGGCATGGTACGCCGTACCGTCCTGCTGAAAGAAATGTACGGCAAATATGCCGGACTGCCGCCCCGGAAGCATACCCGGGACGCAACGTCCCGTCAGGGTTCCCCTTCCTCCAACTGACAGTTTCACTCCCGTTTTTCCCCAGCAGCGCGATGCCGCAAGGCATCGCGTTTTTGTTTGCAGACAAAAAAACACCGCATGGCGGTAAACCATGCGGTGTTCGATACAGTTCGGAAACTGAATTACTTCAGCTCGACCTTGGCGCCGACTTCTTCCAGCTTCTTCTGGATCTCTTCGGCATCGGCCTTGGAAGCCTGCTCCTTCAGCTTGGCATCGGGAGTCTCGACGAGCTTCTTGGCCTCCATCAGGGAAGCACCGGTCAGCTCCTTGACGGTCTTGATGACCTGCATCTTGTTGGCGCCGACGTCCTTCAGGATGACGTCGAACTCGGTCTTCTCTTCCTCAGCCGGAGCAGCGGCAGCGGCGGCAGCCGGAGCGGCAGCGGCGACGGCGGAAACGCCGAACTCTTCGCAGATGGTGTCCACGAGCTCTTTCAGCTCCAGGACGGTCATAGTCTTGACAGACTCGACAATGGCAGTGATCTTCTCAGAAGCCATGGTAGTTACCTCCATTTAATTTTGAAATAATTCAAGCGACGCACAGGTTTAACGAGTACTGCGTCGAAGTGCTCATGCAGCCGGATCTACAATCAGGCAGCGGGTTCCTCCTGCTTGTCGGCAACAGCCTGCAGGGCCACAGCCAGACCGCCGATGATCCCGCTGAGGGAGCCGGCCAGCATGGAGAGCAGACCCTCGCGGTTGGGCATGGTGGACAGGCTCTTGACACCGGCGGCGTCCATGACCTGACCATCGCAGAAGCCGCCTTTGACGACGAAGCGCTTGGACTTGTCGGCGTCGGCGAACTTGCACAGGATGCGAGCGGCAGCAGCCGGGTCCTCGGGGGACAGGGCAATGGCGGTATCACCCTTGAAGTACTCGGTCAGACCCTCGTACTGGGTGCCCTTGACGGCGAGACGCAGCATGGTGTTCTTGACGACCATGTAGTGCACGCCGGCCTCACGCAGTTCCTTGCGCAGCTTGGTGTCGTCGGCCACGCTGATGCCGTTGTACGCGACAACCACACCGGCCAGAGAAGAAGCGATCTCCTCGTTCAGGGCCTTGACAAGAGCCTTCTTGGATTCCAGAATCTTTGCACTGGGCATTTGAATTTCACCTCATTCCACTTACAGTTTGGTAACGGTAAGCGGCTTTTCGTGTAAATAAGAAAAGCCCCTTTCCCGTCGCCGGGAAAAGGGCTTGAAAGCACAGCAATCAAACGCACGTTTCTCGGCAGGTGGGGAAACTTCCCCTTATGCCTTGCGGCACCTGCTGTCTTAAAAACAGCTTAAATAGTATAGCACATAAACGTGCGTTTGTCAAGCACTTTTGGAGTTCAGCCTGCGCTGAGATCAGACACCGTACTTGCTGGTAGCAACGCGAACGCCGGGGCCCATGGTGGTGGCCACGGTAGCGCTCTTGAAGTACTGGCCCTTGGCCGCAGCGGGCTTCGCCTTGGCGATGGCATCCAGAACGGTGTCCAGGTTGGTCATGAGCTTCTCGGCGCCGAAAGAGGCCTTGCCGATGGGCACATGGATGATGTTCTGCTTGTCCAGGCGGTACTCGATCTTACCGGCCTTGGCATCGGTAACAGCCTTGCCAACGTCGGGGGTCACGGTGCCGGCCTTGGGGTTGGGCATCAGACCACGGGGGCCAAGGATTTTACCCAGACGGCCAACGCGGCCCATCATGTCAGGGGTGGTGACCAGGACGTCGAAGTCCAGGTAGCCGCCCTGAATCTTGGCGATCAGATCGTCGTCGCCGACCTCCTGCGCACCGGCAGCCTCGGCAGCCTTGGCAGCGTCGCCCTTGGCGATGGCGATGACGCGGACGTTCTTGCCGGTACCGTTGGGCAGAACAACGGCGCCACGGACCTGCTGGTCGGCGTGACGGCTGTCAACGCCCAGACGGACGTGCAGCTCGACGGTCTCGTCGAACTTGGCGGTCGCGGTCTTGCAGCAGAGCTCCAGGGCCTCGGCCGGATCATAAGTCTTGCTGCTCTCGATCAGTTTGGCAGCATCGGTATATTTCTTGCCGTGTTTCATTGCTTATTCCCCTCCTGTTCAACCCTCAACGGTAACGCCCATGCTGCGGGCGGTGCCCTTGATCATGCTGACGGCAGCCTCCAGGGAGGCGGCGTTCAGGTCGGGCATCTTGGTCTTGGCGATCTCCTCGGCCTGGGCCAGAGTGATGGAGCCGACCTTGTTCTTGTTCGGCACGCCGGAAGCAGTGTCGATGCCGGCGGCCTTCTTGATCAGCACGGGCGCCGGGGGGGTCTTGGTAATGAAGCTGAAGGAGCGGTCAGCGTAGACGGTGATCACAACGGGGATGATCATGCCCATCTGGTTCTTGGTACGCTCGTTGAACTCCTTGGTGAAGGACATGATGTTGACGCCCTTCTGGCCCAGAGCAGGACCAACGGGGGGAGCCGGAGTCGCTTTGCCGGCGGGAATTTGCAGCTTGATGTAGCCAGTGATTTTCTGTGCCATGATACTTGCACCTCCAAATTTTGTGGTGAGTTGCGGCCCGCGGTGCAGGCCTCCCACGGGTGTACGACGGCCGCACACCCTATAAAAACCGTACCCCGGGAACAGGCCCGTTCGCGGTTCTTACCGGAAATTGCTGGGTTCTGGGCAGAATGCTCAGAACAGTTTGACCTGATGCAGCTCCAGTTCTGCGGGCAGCTCGCGGCCAAACATGGTAATTTTTACGCGCACCTTGCGCGCGGGGATGTCGATTTCTTCCACCGTACCGACGGAACCTTCCATCGGACCGGCAGTAATTTCGACCGTGTCGCCGACTTTGTAGTCGACCTGCAGTTCTGCTGTGGTCTCCACACCCATCTTGGCGACCTCTGCCTCGGTCAGGGGCTCGGGCTTGGACTCCGGGCCGACAAACCCCGTACAGCCGCGCGTGTTGCGCACGATGTACCAGGTGTTGTCATTCATGACCATCTTGACAAAGACATAGCCGGGATAGAGTTTGCGCTGGACTTCTTTTTCGCCGGTTTTGTTGCCGGTTTTGTCCAGCACTTCCTCGACCACAGTCTCGGTGGGAACCTTTACGTCGCAGATCAGGTCCTGCAGACGACGGTTTTCCACCATCGTCATCAGGTCCTGGGCGACCTTGTTCTCGTAGCCGGAATAGGTATGCACCACATACCAGTTTGCTTGTTCAGCCATAGGTCATTGCCTCCGCTCAAGCGTTCAGGCGCCGACCACAAGGTGGATCGCGCCGCCGAAGATAAGGTCCAGCACAATGAGGACCACCGCTGCGATCAGCACCACCGCGATGACCGTGATGGTGTTGGTCTTGACGTCCTTCTTGCTGGGCCAGACGACCTTTTTCAGCTCGCTCTTGGTATCTTTGAAATACTTGGCGATGCCCTTGAAAAAGTTCTTGACCTTGCCAAAAAACGAGGTCTTTTTCTTTTTGTCGCTTTGAGCCTGGGCTGCGTTGTTCGCAGCTTTCTTGTCCGCCATCTCTAAGCTCCTATCCTCACTTGGTTTCGCGGTGAAGGGTATGCTTTTTGCAGAAACGGCAATACTTCTTCATCTCAAGACGATCCGGAGAGTTCTTCTTGTTCTTCTCCTTGTTGTAGTTGCGCTGCTTGCACTCGGTGCAAGCCAGGGTGATCTTGACAGTCATTGTTCGGCACCTCCATTATCGGTTAATAAGCCTCCCTCGCGCTTACGGGCTGCCCCCGAAAAAGGGCATAAAAAATAAACCCGCAAAAGAGGTGTTATCATAATAGCATAACTTGTGGGGCAAGTCAAGCTAAAAAACACGATTTTTTGCGGGTTTTCCCGGTGGACGGGTTCTGTTCAGCGCTCGGTCAGCGGGATATCAATCTCCTGCGCCAAGGTAAAGCTGTAGATGGTCAGCTTGGTGACCGGCACCCCCAGACGCAAGGCGAAGGCATGACGGTACAGCCGCAGCTGGGCGGCATATTCCTTTTTATAGAATTCCGCATCCCGGCTGGCATCGGTCTTGTAGTCGCAGATCTCCGCATGGTCATCAAAGACCAGCACCAGGTCGGCAATGCCCTGCACCAGCACTTCGGCCGAAGTATCCCCCGCCTCGGGCGTCACCTGCCCGGCCGGGAGGGCGGTGATGAAGGGTTCTTCCCGCAGGACTCGGCGTGCCGCCCGGATACGGCGCCAGACACCGCTGGCAAAGAAGGGCTGTACCCGGTCCAGGTCCAGCTTGTCTGCCAGCACAGGATCCAGCAACCGCAGATCCTTCTGCCGCTGCACTTCCGTCGGCAAATCGGGTGCCGGACCGTCCAGGGGCACACTTTGCATGAACGCATGGATGGCCGTGCCGCGTTCGGCGCCGGTCATCCCGCTTTTTTGCAGGAAGGCAGGGCGTTCCAGCGCCACCGGCCGGGCCGCGTGAGCCACCGCGCTGACGCTGACCTTGGCCGGAATCTTCTGCAATACTTCCCGGGGATTCTGCCAGGCAAATTCCTGCCGCAACAGGCGGCAGAGCTCTGCATCCGGCTCCGCATCCGGTTGGGGCGGCGGTTCCGGGGTGCCTTCCGGCACCGGCAGCAACTGCACCGTCAGCGGAACCCGGGTGGGCCGATGATGGGGCAGCAGCGCCGTGTGCGCCCACAGGGCATCGCTCTCGGGATGCAGCAAAACCGCCGTAAGCAACCAGCCCGCCCAGCTGTTCATCCCCTGCATGGCCTCGGGCCCGGTGGCTTCGGCTGCTGCACAAAGGGCTGGCGTTTTGAGGGAAGTATCGGTCTTTTTCAGCGGAATGGTAATGATCAGCGCGTCCTGAGCACGGGTCAGTGCCACATAGAGCACCCGCATCTCCTCGCTGAGAGTCTCGGTCCGGATGGCCTGCGCCAGCGCCGCATAGGGCAGCGTCTTATAGCGCTTGGCCGTCTGCCCCACCCGCAGCATGATGCCTACACCCAACCGGCTGTGGGTCAGCACCGGGCGGACGGCATCGCTCTGGTTGAACTGGTGGGCCGTGTTGGCCACAAAAACCACCGGAAATTCCAGACCTTTGGAGCGATGTACCGTCATGATACTGACACAACCCGGACGGGTCTGTCCCCCACCGCCCTGGTTCAATCCGCCGTTGGCCGCGGCAGCGTCCATGGCACGCACCAGGGACGCCAGTCCTGCCCGCCCGGCGTTGCCGGCCCAGGCCACAAAGGTTTGCAGATCCTCCCGGCAGCGCGCACCGTCCGGCAGCGCTCCCACCGCCGCCAGATAGCCCGTGCGGGCCAGCAGCTCCTCCAGAAGGCGGTCCACCGGCAGGGTGCGGGCCAAGCGCCGGTACTCATCCAGCGCCCGGAGGAAGGGCGCAAAGCGCTCCTGCCCACCATACAATACCGCCCCGTACAGGCTGCCCTGGGGGCAGGCACGGCGCAGTGCCACCAGATCGTCCGGTGTATAGGGGAACATGGCGCTGAGCAGCACCGCCGCCAGCGGGATATCCTGGGCCGGATTGTCAATGACCCGCAGCAAGGCCGCAAAGGGCCGCACGTGGGGCGCATCCAGCAGGTCGGCCGCCGTGTCGGCAAAGACGGGGATGCCGGCCTGCCGCAGCGCCTCCTCATAGAGGGGAAAATCCGCACGGCCCCGCAGCAGGATACAGAAATCCTCATATTGGCAGGGACGCTGGCCCTCCTTGCCGCGCACCGCATAGCCGGCGGCTACCATATCGGCAATACGACCGGCAATGGCCGCCGCATCCCCTGCCCCATCGGCACCGTCGATGACGTCCACCTCGCACAAGCCGGGGTAACTCGTGTCCGGTTTCCCCACCACCAGCCGCTGGCCGTCCCCGTAGTCCACGCCGCCCAGGTCCCGGGAGAAAAAGACCGAAAACAGATCGTTGATTCCGTCAATCACCCGGGGCGCACTGCGGAAGTTGGCATCCAGTGCCAGTGTGGCAGGAAGGGGGGCCGGCTGGGGATAGGGTTGCCAGTGCTGCTGTTTGCCCAGGAAGACCGACGGGTCTGCCTGGCGGAAACGATAAATACTCTGCTTGATATCTCCCACGAGAAAAAGATTGTCCGCCTGGGGCGAGGCCAGCGCAAAATAGATGGCATCCTGCAGGGCATTGGTATCCTGATACTCGTCCACCAGCACCGCCCGGTACCTGGCGCTGACCGTCCGGCACAGTGGGGTTCGACTTCCATCCGGTGCCAGGAGCAGATCCAGGGTCAGGTGCTCAAAGTCCGCATAGTCCAGCAGTTTTTCGTCGCATTTTGCGGCAAAGCAGGCATCGGCAAACTGTTGGGTCACCCGGACCAGGGCCGCTACAAGCGGTGCGGCCCGCAGGCGATCCGCCTCATATTCCTGCGCCGTGCAAAGCAGGAAATCTGCCCGCAGGGATTCGATCTGTTTTTTGGCCCGGGCGCGCAGCTCACTGGCCGCAAAGGCCGCCGGATTGCTGTCCTTGCCGCCCTTGATGCGTCCCGCCTTGCGCCAGGTGCCGGCCACCTCGTCGAGAGCCGCCACCGCGGCATCCCAGTCGCCCTGCTGCAATTTCTGGCAAAGCCACTCCACCCGGGAAGCATCATCCTCCAGCACCGCCGTGTAGGCCGCGTCGGCGGCATCATCCCGGGCAGCTGTGCGGGCTCCCGCCTCCAGCACTGCCTTGGCCCCCCGCGCGCGGGCCAGTGCCGCCGTCAGCAACTCCCGGCCCCAGGGTGTCTGCTGGGGCGGCGCATCCTTCTGCCACAGCGCTGCAAATTCCTGCAACGCCTGAGCGGGATGGGGTAAGGCCCGGCTAAAATGATACAGTTCCAGTACAGCGTTGCCGGCGGTCTGGTCGGTGCGTCCCCGATCATACAGATCCGCAAATGCACGGAAATCCGGATCCTGATAGGCCTGCTCCAGCACATCGGCCAGTGTTTCCTGCTCGATGCGGGCCAGATCCGCTTCCTCGGCGGTTTCAAAATCCGGCGGCACATCCAGTGCCGCAAAGTGCTGCTGCACGAAATGCAGGCAGAAGGCGTCCACCGTGCCGATGGATGCCCGCTGCAGCAGCAATTGCTGCCGGCGCAGCCGCACATCCGCCGGATGGGCGCGCACCTCTTCGGCCAGACGGGTGGCAATATCAGCGCGCAGCTTGGCTGCCGCCGCGTTGGTGAACGTCATGATCAGCAGGCTGTCGGCCTCCACCGGATGGTCGGGATCGGTGATCAGCCCCACCACCCGTTCCACCAGCACCCGGGTTTTGCCGGAACCGGCCGCCGCCGAAACCAGCAGACTGCCGCCCCGGGCCTGGATGGCCGCCGCCTGGGCAGGGGTAAATTGAATTTTGGGGGTATCCGGCATAGCGTTCTCCTTTTATTCTTCGAAGGGATCGGCCACCGATCCCACCGTTCTCTCGTTTTCTCCGTCCCGGTGGTCGCAGGCCATCCGGAATTCGCAGTAGGCGCAGGGACTGCGTCCGCCATTGCACAGAGGCTCCGCCTGGATTTTGCCGGCGTACAGGTTTCGGGCCATCTGTACCAGCAGCCCGTCCAGATGTTCCCGGATGCGCGCCAGCTTTTTTTCATCGGCCAGGCGGCTCTTGCCGTTGGTGATCTTTCCGGTTTTGGTGCTGAAGTTCAGGGGCACGAATTTTCCGGTGGCCTTGGTATCCATGGCGCGGTAAACGCTTTCCTCGTCCAGCAGCAGCCCGTTAAGCGGATAGTCATTTTCCCCGTTCTGCACGCCGTCCTCCGCTTCGCTGCGGGAGATATTTTCCGGCGCAGGGTCTGCCAACAGGTATTCCACCCCCGCCGCCGTGGCGCCGGGGAATGTTTTGCCGGCGTTGCGTTCCAGGGTAAAAAGATAGAGCAGCATCTGACAATCCAGACCACAATAGACTTCCTTGAGCTGGAAGTCCTTGCCGCCGGTCTTGTAGTCCACCACCCGCAGGTAGGTACGCTGTCCCAGCGGCATGGCATCCACCCGGTCCACCGTCCCCACAATGCGCACGGTATGCCCGGCGCCGTCCTCCAGTTCCACCGGGTCCACCCGCGGTGCATCGGGGTCTTCGCCGGGGCGGTCGTCAATGCGCAACTCAAAGGCCACCGGCTGAAAGCCCGATTGCCGCAAGTCCCGCTGGATAAATCCCAGCAATCCCACCAGGTTGCGCCGGATGCGCTGGATCAGATAGTCCATACGCACCGTAACGCCCGGCAAATTGGCGGCCATATATTCTTCCACCAGCGAATCCACCAGTGTTTGGAGTTCCTCCTCCGACAAATCCCGGAAGCTGTCTGCCTTCCGGCGCAGGGCATTCTCCAGCACCCAGTGGGTCAGTGTACCGCTGATATTGGGAGCCAGCTCCGCCTTTTGCCGCGGTGCAGCCCGCAACACAAACTGCATGAAATAGCCGAAAGGACAGGTCTGGTATTTTTCGAACCGGGTGGGACTGATCCGCAAACTTTTGCCCAGCAGCTTTTCCAGGGCGGCGAGGTCTTCCACCGCCGCAGGCTGATGTTGCTCGGCGCGGCGCACCGCTGCAAACCCGGGCAGATCGCCCCGCGCCTCTTCCTGCTGTTGCAGTGCCAGCCGCAGGGCGGCCCCCTCCCCTTGTCGGCCGGGCTGTTGTCCCACCAGGCCGAGGATATCCAGTGCCGCCGCCGGGGTCGCTCCCAGTTCCGCCGTGGACGGTGTTGCAAAGGGGACCTGCAGCAGCTGGCGAACCGGCGCCAGCGCCGCACTGGCGGGGGAGGCATCCTCCCCGTGGGCCGCACCGGGCCAGCTCAACCACAGAAATGACCGTGCCACCGTCAGAGCCTTGTAAAAGCAGATGCCCTCCCGCAGGACCTTGTTCTCAAAGCAGTCCGGCAGCTCGGCGCCCTGTCGGATCATGGCATCCCGGTCGGCATGGGTCAGCAGCCCCTGATCGCCGGGCGTCTGGGGGAACTCCCCTTCCACCAGCCCCACCACAAAGACAGCGTCGGTTTCCGGCAGGCGCATGCGGCCTGCCGTGGTCAGGATGACGCTGTCCAGGCTTTGGGGGATGTGCCCCATATCGGTGGTGCGCAAAAGCAGCGTGAACAGTTCGGCGTAGTCCGCCGCGGGCAGCTCCTCCTCCCCCAGCAACTGCGCCAGCTGGTCGAGCAATCCCATGACCACATTCCATTCCCGCAGGACCTCGTCTGCCTCGGGCAGGCGGCCCTGGGCCCGCAGTTCTTCCGCCAGGGTGTTGAGGGCATCCTCGGCCCCCAGCGACTGCAAAAAGAGATAGATTTGCCGGGTCAGTTCTGCAGCACCGGTGTTTTTGCTTCTGGACAGAAACCGTTGCACCCGCTGTACCACAAAAGTTCGGGCCGCCTCCGCCTCCTCCCGGGTGCGGACATCTTCCTCCCGTTCGTTGCCGGCATATCCGGCGGCGCTGCGCGTGAAGGGTGCCCGCCAATCCGCCGCTTTCAGCGGCCAGGTGTAGGCATAGTTTTCCAGTGCGGTCTGCTGCCGTTCCGGCAGATCCACCAATCCGGTTTTGATCAGCCGCAGTACCGTGCGGCTGGACAGTCCGCCGCGCACCAGATCCAGCGCCGCGTGTACCGCCCGGGCCGGGGCCGTGATCTCCGGCGTGGTGGCCTCATCGCAGAAAAGCGGAATGTTTTGCAGGCGGAATTCATACCGCAGCGGTCCCAGGTACTGGGCGCTGTCCCGGCAGATGACCGCCATGCGATGATAGGGTACCCCCGCCCGGGCCCGGGCTGCAATGGCAGCCGCCACGGCCTTGGCTTCAGCCTGGCGGTTGGCCGCCGCATGGCAGACGATGGCCGGATTTTTCCTGTCCACCGTGCATTGGGGGGTATAGGTTGGGTCGGTGAGCAGCAGATTCAGCTCCTCCAACACCGGGGTTTCCCGGTGGCGCAGATCCTCCCGCAGAACGGTGGTCTGTACCTTTACCCCCGCATCAGCCGCCATGCGCCGCAGGCTGGCCACCACCGATTTGGTACCGCTGAACAGTCCCATGCCGCCCTCCCGGTCCTCGGCACCGTCACAGCACAGGCAGACGGTCAGGTCAGCCACCGGCAGCACGGCCGCCAGCAATGCCCGTTTGGGGGCGTTGAAGGTATCAAACTCATCCATGTACACGGCCCGTCCGGCAAAAAAATCCGGTTCCAGTACCTGTGCCGCCAACTGCTGGCGGTCACCGGGGTCCATGGCCGTCTGCTGCAGCAATGCTTCGTAGGTGCCGTAAATCAGCGAGAGTTCCTGCAGCTTGTCCCGGTCGGCCCCGGGGGCTCGGGCATAGTCCGCCAGGGCTTCGGGAGTGATACCGGCACTTTTGAGTTCTTCCAGTGTCTGGGCCGCTTTTTCGCAGAAGGCCGCCGAGCGGCGCTGCCGGTTATAGTACACCACCCGGTCCAGCAGCGAATCCACGGCCCGCCGCACCAACAGTGCCCGACCAGCCTCGTCCAGCGTCTGCACAGCCACGCCGCCATACCGGCGCAGCAGCGTCTCCGCCAGGGAGGTGAAGGAATAGCTCTCCACCCAGGCGGAGAGGGTGTCGCCCAATGTGCGGTAGAGCAGCCCCTCGGTGGAGGAGGTAAACTGTTCCGGCACAATCAGCAGGCTGCGCTGCCCCTGTTCGGCGCGGGCACGCAATTCTGCCAGCATCCGGCTGGATTTGCCACTGCCCGAAGGACCGAGAAGTAGATGCAACATAGAAAATTCCTTTCCTTGACAGAAAAAGAGGGAGTTCGGGCCCGCAGGACCCGCTTCCCTCTCGGATGATCTTTCAGTGCCCCCGCAAGGCGTCCAGCAGGGCAAACCGTACCTCATACCGGCCAAACACCAACGCGTTTTCTTCCGCCGTGGGATATTCGGCCGTAGCCCCCGAAACACAGAGGGCCGGATACAAAACACAAAACCAGTTGTGTCCCTGGGCTGCGCCCAGCTCCACCCGCAGGGCGGTATAGTAGCCGGCGGGCAGGGCAAATGTACCGTAATCCCGGGCGTCGAAATCGAAAGTTTCCAGCCGCACGGTGGCCGTCTGCCCGCTGTGGGCTGCCAGCAGCGTCCGGTTGGCCGCATACCGCAGCGCGGGCAATGCGCTGCGCAGGGCGGCGGTTGCTTGCTGGGGTGTGGCAGCCTGGGTGACCGTAGCGGGCAAGGCTTCCAGAATCGCGTCCCGCACAGCCAGTTTCAGCAGTTGGTCTTCCACCGTGTCGCTGTTGGCCAGCACATGCAGACGGATGGTATCGGCCCGCACCCGGGCCGCCACCAGTTGCCGCCGGGCCATGCCCAGCGTAAGTACTACAGTCAGCAAAAAGCCCAGGCCCACGCCCACTTCCAGCACCCATCTTGTACGGCGGTTCATAAACATCGCTCCCTTCATAGGGAGTATGGACGGAAATATTCACCGCAAACGGGCGCCGTTTTATTTTTTCAGGGGGCGACGCACCGTCACCCGGGGGCCGCCATGGGTGGGTCGGCACAGATAGGACTGTTTATAGCCGGGTTTGAGGGCCGCCAGCGCCGCACGAGCCTTGCCTTCCTCGTCGAATACCCCAAAAACGGCTGCACCGCTGCCGGTCATCTGGGCGGTGAGAGCGCCATTTTTCCGCAGAATGGCACAGATGGACGGGGTTTCCTCGGCGCCGGAACAATGCTCCAGGGCGTTGCCCGCCGCCGCGCAGACTGCGCTCAGGTCCCCGGCACGCACGGCCTGTTCCTGTGCTTCGCAGTCCGGATGGACCGGGCTGCCCATGGTGTCATACCGGGCAAAGGCTTCCGGTGTGGAAACCCCCACACTGGGCATGGCCACCACGAACCAGCAGTCGGGACAGGGCGGCAGGGCTTTCATCAGATCCCCTACCCCCCGCACACGACAGGTTCCGCCCAGCAACGCAAAGGGCACATCTGCCCCGATGCCGGCACCAATGGCGCACAGTTCGCTCATGGAAAGGTGGGCATCGTACAAATCGTTCAGCCCCACCAGCACGCCGGCAGCGTCGGCGCTGCCTCCGGCCATGCCCGCCCGCACCGGCACCCGTTTATAGATGGTCATATCCACCCCCGCCAGCAGGCCGGTATAGTGGAAGAATGCCAGCGCCGCCTTGATGGCGGTGTTCTTGTCGTTGACCGGCACAAAACTGCCGGGCAGTGTCAGGCTGAGGCCCTGGCTGCGCCGCAGCGTGATCTTTTCGTACAGATCGATGGTCTGCATGACCATATCCAGATCGTGGTAGCCGTTGGGCAGGGTCCCCACCACATCCAGCGAAAGATTCAGTTTGGCCGGAGCCAGTACCGTCACGGATTTTTTCAGCATAGCAGTCACTTTCCTGTCTGTTGTTAGAACATTTATGCCTTCAGCCAGCCGTTTTCCTGCAGGAAGGCCCGGATGCGGCGCATGGCCGTTTCCAGATGGTCCACGCTGTAGGCATAACTGATCCGGGCATAGCCTTCGCCCGAGGCGCCAAAAGCATCGCCGGGTATGATGGCCACTTCCTTTTCCCGCAGCAGCCGTTCGCAAAATTCCTCGCTGGTCAGGCCGCTGACCTGAATGGAGGGGAATACATAAAAAGCACCGCGGGGTTCAAAGCAGGCCAATCCCATCTCATTGAGGGCTTTCACCACATAACGGCGACGGCGGTTGTATTCGTCGCGCATCATTTCGATCTGATCATCACACTGGCGCAGCGCCGTGATGGCCGCATACTGACTGGTGGTGGGCGCGCTCATGATGCAGCTTTGATGAATCTTGGTCATGACCCGGATGATGGGTTCCGGCCCGGCCGCATATCCCAGCCGCCAGCCTGTCATGGCGTAAGATTTGGAAAAGCCGTTGACCACAATGGTGCGCTCCGCCATACCGGGCAACGACGCAAAGGAGACATGCCGGTCCAGACCGTAGGTCAGTTCGGAGTAAATCTCGTCCGAGAGGACCATGATGTTGGTATCCCGCAGCACCGCAGCAATCTCCTCCAGATCTTTGGCGCTCATCACCGCGCCGGTGGGGTTGTTGGGATACGGGAAGATGACCAGCTTGGTGCGGGGCGTGATGGCCGCCTTGAGTTGTTGGGCCGTCAGGCGGAATTCATCCTCGGCACGGGTGGCAATATGCACCGGTACGCCGCCGGTCAGCTGGGTGATGGGTTCATAGCAAACAAAACAGGGTTCGGGAATGATCACCTCATCCCCCGGCTTGACCAGGGCGCGAATGGCCAGGTCAATGGCCTCGCTGCCGCCCACCGTCACCAGAATCTGCGGCACATCATACACCAGATCGAACCGCCGCTGGAGATACCGGCAGATTTCGGCGCGCAGCTCCTTCAGACCTGC
>ERZ1643251.1275-NODE-1275-length-29415-cov-5.702554_pt1 | contig 29415 bp, 26 predicted proteins | sample MGYA00579261_ERZ1643251 | MGnify/ENA primary metagenome ERZ1643251 (study PRJEB29033, sample SAMEA4952267) | chicken gut metagenome | biome: Broiler Chicken; feature: Gastrointestinal Tract; material: Caecum | place: Ireland | collected 2018 | study: Broiler... | reverse complement strand
ATATTATTTGCGCTGACTTCAATTTGTTTGCTGTTTAAAAATCGAAAGATAATATCTATAATTGTTTTCAGATATTATTATGCGGTTAATACAAGTTCGGGAAAAGTCTTGTTTAATTCAATCATGATTTGTCTTGCTTCGTTGTTGGGAATACTTGTATGTTGGATTGTTGGAAAATCCAAGGATAAAAAGTTAGTGAATACTAGGGGACCTTTTTCAAATCGACATCCAAAGTTAAACATGATTATTGGTCTAGAATTAGTGATAATTATAGTAACTGTTTGTATTTTAGTATTATATTATACTTTTTTATATTTGGGACATGGAATTAACTCATTGGTTGATTGGGTAACAAATATGACTTCCAAGATGGAAGCAGTTGTAATTGTTGCATTCATAACAGGGTTGGTTTCTATAATAGGCGTGATTATTAGTTCCATTGTTGCTAAGATAATCGATTACAGAAAAAATAGACAGGACTATTTAGCCAGAAAAAGAGAAGTACCATACGGGGAATTTGTAGAAATGATCTACAAAGTTACCGGAAACATAAAAAATAGTGGAAGTTATACAGAAGAAATGATGTTGGAAGATCTTTCAAGATTTTCAAGACAAATTACACTTTGGGGCTCATCTAAAGTCGTGAAGAAATGGGTAAAATTTAGGGAGAATGGAGCAAAGCCAGATGCAGGTACGGACAACTTGTTTCTGATGGAAGAAATAATGAATGAAATGCGAAAGGATTTAGGATTAAAGAAAGTTAAGAAAGGAAACTTATTGGTTTTTTTGTAAATGATATAAAAGAAGTTTTAAAAGTTAAGAAATAGAAATTTAGTAAGTAATGGTGGCAACAGATAATCAGTAAATCAAAACAACTGATGCAATTGAAGTAAATACAGGCGTGAATCCACACAAAACTTAAACAAATATAGTCTTAAATATTGAAGAACACGTTTAGTTCGAGTAGAAAATCACGGTATGATTTTCTGCGAGGCTTTTAGCACCGCAGGGGCTAGAAGATGAAGTTGAGTATTGCAATAGGGTAGCTCCGATATTTCTACAGGGGTAAAGGTGAGTGCTTGAGAGAGACAAGGGAGAGAGGTTGGAAGAAGGAACATTCCACCTTAAGAAAATTATGAATCCTTGCCTTTAGTGAGAAGATTGCAAGGGGATTTTTCTCGAAATAGCTTACGATTTGTTTGCCAATATTAGAAATACTATACAGCGCATAGTGATTTGAATGAAATATAAAGAATAAATAGAAAAGCAAAAAAATTCACTCTAAAACTGAATAAATAATAGGGATGATTCTTTATATCAAAAATTGATTGGGGTTAATTATGGAGTATAGAAATCTACAAACACTAAGTGATATTAAAATTGCAAATTTTATAAATGAATATACAAATGCAAATCAGTTATTTGAAAATTCAGGTGTAAGAAATAGACTGCTACATCCAGGTGAATATGGGATATATAAAGAACTGTTAGTTAATAAGCTTTTCACTTTTGCCTTGCCTAAAAAAATTTCCTATGGGACAGGATTTATTATTAATTCAAGAGGGGATATAACATCTCAGTGTGATTTGGTTTTATATGATGAGAGAAATGCTCCTTTTTTAGAGAATGATAAAACTAATAGATTTTTTCCACAAGAAGTAGTTTACGGAATTGGTGAAATTAAATCAAAATTAACAAAAAAGCAATTGTTGGAATCATTAATAAAATTGTCCAATTGTAAAAAAATCAGGCAACCATTTTATAATGCAGATGGGACAGAAGTTAATCCAGAAAAAAGTCCATATCAAAATATTTTTACGTTTTTAATCTGTGATGAAGTAACAGATTGGAATGAAAATATTGCTTTAGAAATTAAGCAAGAGTATATAAAAAATGGTATTGATATACCTTATTGGTTTAATATTATCCTTAGTTTAAAAAATGGTGTAATTGCGTATCACGTTCAGCGTGCGGTGCAACTACTCGAAAGCAGAGGGATTTTTTTGGATGAGAGTTTTCATAAAAATGAAGGAATCCATACAATCGCTGTTCCCTGTTTTGGAGAAAGAAGTAATGTATTTGTTCCTTTAGACTTTTATACGTTAGTTCAAAATAGTGATATAATTTATGTAAAAGAATTTTTGATATTGGTAAATGAAGTGCTAGTACATTTGCAATCTTATTATCCTGATCCGATTTATTATTTGTATAAAAAAGACGGATAGTGATAATAGAGAAATTTGCACTAAAATCACAGTATGATTTTTGCGAGGCTTCTAGCATCGGAGGGACTAGAAGATAGGAAAGGATATTATGGAACTACGACTATGAGTGCTTGAGAGAGACAAGGGAGAGAGATTATAAGAAAGAGTTAGGGCAGACCTAGCTTAATATGGAATCAATAATATTATCGTAAAGCTGAAAAATCTATTTTGCATCAGATTTTTCTGCTTTTCCTATATTCTGATATAGAGCAAATAACTTAATTATGATACAATAAATCTAGCTTCAACATATCAAATACCCTACAAAGGACCCAAACCATGCAAAATGAAAAGATCACCCAACTACACCAAGGATTAGAAACAGCCTTTATCGATCGTTCAACGGCATCTAATCTTGCTTACAAGCCACAATTTATTTCGAACAATTACAAAGAAGGACGAAAGGTGCTCTCATCCCTTGAGGATGAGCTTTTGTCATGTAAAGAATTTTTCATAAGCGTAGCTTTTATTACAATGGGCGGGGTTACTCCTCTTCTTCAGACGTTAAAGGAATTGGAGCGAAGGAATATTCCCGGGAAGATTCTTACGACGGATTACCAGCAGTTTAGTGAGCCTAGAGCACTTAGGAAATTATCGGAGCTAAGCAATATTACGCTCAAAATGTATAGAACAGAAGAGGCAGGAGAAGGCTTTCACACGAAAGGATATATTTTTAAAGATGAGGAGATATATCGTGTTATTGTAGGAAGCTCTAATATGACATTGAGTGCTCTGACGAAGAATCGTGAGTGGAATACAAAGGTTGTGTCAACGGAACAAGGCGAATATGCGGAAGAGCTTATGGCAGAGTTTGAAGAGCTGTGGCTTTCAGATTATGCGTTGCCTTTTGAGGAGTTTATTGAGCAATACTCGCTGCGGTATGAGGTGATTCGTAAGCAGAGAAAAATTGCAAAGAGCGCGGAAATCCCATCCATCGAGCAATACCGTTTGCAACCGAATTCTATGCAGATGAATTTCATATCCAACTTGCAGAAAATTCGGGAGTCGGGAGAGGAAAAGGCACTGTTGATCTCGGCAACAGGAACAGGGAAGACTTATGCGTCAGCATTTGCTCTTAGAGAACAAAAAGTGAAGAAAACTTTATTTTTAGTTCATAGAGAGCAGATCGCAAAACAGGCAATCACAAGCTATAAAAAGGTGTTTGGAAATACAAGGACTTTTGGACTTCTGTCTGGAAATTCCAAGGATTATGAAGCAGACTATTTATTTGCGACCATGCAGATGATGTCCAAGCAGGAAGTGCTTTCACGGTTTCGAAAAGACGAGTTTCAGACCATCGTAATTGACGAGGCCCATCGGACTGGGGCAACAAGTTATCAAAACATTATGGGGTATTTCACTCCGGAATTTTGGTTGGGGATGACGGCGTCTCCCGAGCGTACAGATGCCTTTGATGTGTATGCTGTCTTTGATCATAATATTGCTTACGAGATTCGTCTTCAGCAGGCGCTTGAGGAGGACTTGCTTTGCCCATTTCACTATTTCGGCATTACGGATTTGCAGATTGATGGGGAAACAGTGGACGAGAATACGGGCTTGAGAGATTTTAACAGGTTGACGAGTGACGAGCGTGTGGATTATGTGATCAAACAGGCCGAGTATTATGGATATTGCGGAAAAAGTGTAAAAGGGCTTGTATTTTGCAGTTCGAAAAAAGAGGCGGTTGCACTAAGTGATAAATTTAGAGATAGAGGATATCGCACATTGGCGCTGACTGGCGGCGATAGTCAGGAAAAAAGGGAACAGGCGATTGAGCGTCTCGTGCTGGATGAAGGTGAAGAAAAGCTAGACTATATTTTTACCGTAGATATCTTTAATGAGGGCGTAGATATACCTGAGATCAATCAGGTTATTATGCTAAGACCTACCGAATCTCCGATTGTATTCGTTCAGCAGTTGGGACGTGGATTGCGTAAAGCAAATGAAAAAGAGTATGTGGTGATCCTTGATTTCATTGGAAATTACAAAAATAACTTTATGATTCCCATCGCTTTGTCAGGGGATCGAAGCTACAATAAAGATAATATCAGGAGATATGTTCTGGAAGGAGAGAGGATTATTCCGGGATCATCTACGATACATTTTGATGAAATATCGAAAAAGCGGATATTTTCAGCGATTGATGCTGCGAATTTTAGTGACATTAAACTCATCAAAGAGAATTATAAAAAATTAAAATATAAATTGGGACATATCCCGGCGTTAAGAGATTTCGATACATATGGAGAGATGGATGTCCTAAGAATTTTTGATAATAGTAGTCTAGGATCGTATTATAAATTCTTGGTCAAATACGAGAAGGAATTTACAGTCCGTTTATCAAAAGAGGAAGAAAAGGTCATAGAATTTATATCCAAGAAGTTGGCTAGTGGAAAGCGTGCTCATGAACTGGAGCTTCTGGACGGTATGCTGAAGACTAAGTATGGCTTTTTTGATCTTTGGAAGAAGCGCTTGAAAGTCAATTACCATCGGGAACTGCGGGAAGAAGAGATCAGAAACGTGGTAAATGTAATGATGAATGAATTTCCCAGTGGATCAGGAAAGAAAACATATGAGGAATGTGTTTTCTTAAAAGAATCCGGAGATGGTGATTATGAGATTGCCGAACCATTTGGAGAAATGTTGAAGAATCCTCAATTTGTTGAGATATTGAGGGAGCTGCTTGATTTTGGTATGTCCAGATACAGGGCAAATTACAGTCAGCGACATTGTGATACGAATTTGGTCCTTTATCAGAAATATACATACGAAGATGTATGCCGTCTGTTGAACTGGGAGCACAATGAAGTGCCCCTGAATATTGGCGGTTACAAGTATGACAAGAAGACAAAGACATTTCCGGTGTTCATCAATTATGATAAAGCGGACGACATCCAAGACACGATCCGATATGAGGATCATTTTGAAAGTCCAAGTAGATTAGTGGCAATATCCAAGCAAAGCAGGACGATTGATTCTGAGGATGTGCAGAACTTCGTAAATGCAGAGGCAAGAGGGATTCATGTGGAGCTGTTTGTCCGAAAAAATAAAGACGATAAAATATCCAAGGAATTTTATTACCTTGGCAGGATGCGGGCGACTGGCGAAGTCAGAGAGTTTGTAATGGCAAATACCGACAAAACTGCAGTAGAAATTGTCTGGGAATTGGACACACCAGTCCGCGAGGACATTTACAATTATATCGTGAATTGTTGATGGAGGCAGATATGAAGACGATCAGAGTTGTTGCGGCGATCATCGTGCATGAGAATCAAGTGTTCGCAACTCAGCGAGGCTATGGAAATTTCAAAGGCGGCTGGGAATTCCCCGGGGGCAAGATAGAGCAGGGGGAGACATCGCAGGAGGCGTTGATCAGAGAGATCAAGGAAGAGCTTGATACAGAAATCGAAGTGGGACAACTGTTGGAAACAGTAGAATACGATTACCCGGAATTTCACCTTTCAATGGACTGTTTCTTTTGTTCGATCAAATCCGGAGAGCTTGTTCTTAAGGAGCATGAGGCCGCGAGGTGGCTGACAAAGGAAGCACTAGATAGTGTGGATTGGCTACCGGCGGATAAAGGACTGATTAAACATATTTCAGATTATCTTGAATGATAAACGGAAGTGATATTAGTTACTGATAACACGAATAATTACACGGTGATGGGAAGCTTTTGGGGTATCCCTTTTGATAGTAATAGAGAATTAAGGCAAAACAAAATGGATACCTCCTGCAAGATACAGGAAAGCATCCATATGTTCAACCTAATTCATATATATTCGCCAAGGATTCGGGGTACATAAATTAGCGGGTCTTTGCTTTTTATAATAACTTTTTCTTAATATCAAAACAATCGTCAAGTTTTTTGGGAGACACTCTGATGGCTGTGCCATTATCGTGAGGTTTCCCTTTCCTCTTTCCCGAAGCGTAGATGCCAAGTCTAATGTCCATTTCCAAATCTCCAGTCATTAGACCATCTAACATTTTTTCTGCACTAAAGTTTTCCAAGCTATATGCTTCGGAAAACTTAAAAAATTCTTCCCCGTCTTCCAGTTTGCTTTCAGCTTGGACGTGATACATTTTTTTCGCTGGATATTTTTTATCGAAGGCTTTTTTAAGCTGTTCCTTATCCCAATATACATCTTCCAAGACGCCATCTTCTGCGTGTTCCAAATACAATCTGTCGTTTTTGGCAGTAAGTTTCATAAATGATTTTCCATTCAAAGTGTTAAAAGATGCTCCATTGACCGAAGTATGTAATATTTGAATATTATCATTTAATTCTCTTGATTCGTCTGTCTTATATCCGTACTTCTTGCGCAAAATTTTGTTGTTGACTCCACGCTTATTAGGAGCCTTTGTAAATAATGTTACTTTACTATTAGAGCCTAATCGGTTGGCTTTTAGCTCTACATCTCCTATATCGGAAGCTTGGACAGAGTTTTCTTCTACGCCTAACTCATCTTCAAGTGTCTTTCCAATTCCGGTATCGCCGGAACGATGAGATTTAATAAATCCTTTATCACGGATCCTTTCTAACTCACTTTTGAACTTCTCATCAGAAGTTAAGTCACCAGATACTCTGATTCTGCGTTCTGCCATAACTGCCTCCTAAACAATCTTTACCTTGTTTTTGAATAACAAAGGTTGATCTGATTCTCTGATGCGGAAGCCTGTTCCGTGATCGTGGGTTTGGCCATTTTTAACTCCGCTGTGATATTGCCCGATTCTTAAATCAATATATATTTTCCCTTTCTCAAGTAATTGAACAAAGGAATCATAATCAAAACCAGACACCTCATATGCTTCAATAAAATGAAAATACTCCTCGTCGCCTTCTCCCTTAGATTCGGCTTTTGCATAAACAAATTTATTCTTATATTTCTTTTCGAATGCTTTTTTGAGCTGCTCTCGGGTCCAATATGCCTGCTCTTTTCCATCCTCGCTTATTATTGAGATTTTTGTAGAATCATATTTGATCTTTAATTTATGGTCAGTATCAGCTATGGAAACGAATTTATCTGCTGAAAGGGTTGAGTGCAGTACTTTTTCGTCATTGTCATACGCCTTACTAGAATAACCAAAAGTCATACGCAACGTGCTTGTGGCTCCTTTGGGTTTAGGTGTTTTGGTGAAAATAGTGAGCATACTGTTGGAGTTAAGGCGGCAGGATTTGAGCTCATAGTCTCCAAAATCAGGACCATCTATATTATTTTCAGGTATACCAAGCAAATCTTCTAAAGTCTTGCCAATTCCAGTCGAACCGGACCGGTGAGTTTTTATCCATCCACGAGCTTTGATCCTTTTGAATTCTCTAATAAAATCTTCAAGCGTGTTGATCATTTTGATTCCTCCTCTATAAGAAGGTTGCAAGTAAAACCTTTATAATCCACATAGTTACAATCCTCTTAATGCTATATTATAATAAAGATGGGTAGTGTAAGTCTATATATAAATAAGTATCAAAAGATTAAAAAAGCACCCACAGATAAAAATGGGCGCGTTTTTGAACAGTCGCATACTGCCTTAATTGATCCTATGGCAGAAGGGGTGGCTTCTGGACTAGCATTTGACGAAGCCCATGACGGCTAGGCTTTTGGAGATGTCAAGAAGCTACTGGGAAGAAAGAGGTGTTACGGATTTGGGGATCGAGATTGATGGAGAGAAATAAGGTGTTGACGGACGGAGGACGGATATTCAGGGTATTGGCAGCCCAGGAGACGAGGGCGCTTGCCCCTGTGAAAAGAGAGGGGAAAGGGAAGGAACTGACTTCCGATGAGGCAAGACGAGAAAGTTACAGAACTACTACATATCGCGGGACGGGCTGAAGAACTATCAGAGGGATCACAGGCCTTGTGTGGGAAACGGGGTACAGTCATTTGCTGGGAGCATTGTAGGAAGTTCGGCGTGATGATCGGGGAAGGAGTATACTTCTGAGACTTTCGCCCAGCTTGCGGAGGCAGGGGCGGTCATGGCTTTTACCATCATCCCTTGTGATTGTTCGCGTTTCGGTATATAATATAAACTCGTTGAAAGAAAGTTAATCAGCCTGCAAATAAAAAGATTAATACGAATATTTCCATAGAGCGTGTCTGGGCAATGCCAAACAAAAACACTTTTGACATTAAGCCTATTCATGATTTGATAATTGAGGAATTAACAGACGGTCTGTGGATAGACCCTTTTGCTAATAAAAATAAACTTGCAACCGTTACTAATGATTTAAGCAAAGAATTTGACCCACCTTATTCTCCAAGACAAGTTAGTGAATGTTATAATAATGTTGGTTACAACGTGACGTGGGATACTACAAAAGCATCGTTTTGGGGAAATCATAAAAGAGAAATTTCTCGTATTGTAAAATTGGGCGGAAAGGTAATTACATTTGGTTGGCATAATGACACAATATGTACAGTAGAAATTAAAACTCACGAAGGAGAATTCGCAAAAATCAAAGGAGATAAAACTGGAATGGAGCAAACGACTTCCCACCCTAAACAGTTAAATGAAAATGATGAAAAGCTCATATCATATTTAAAGAATTTGTCCGATGATTATTGGGATTTTAAAAATGAAGATGTAAGAGAATACACTCACGGTATACATAATTATCCAGCAATGATGGTTTGTCCCATCAGTCGAAATATTATTCGAATTGTAAATAGCATCAAACATATAGATACTATTTTTGACCCATTTACAGGCTCGGGAACAGTTTTGGTCGAAGGAATGCTTGCTGGAATTAAAACCATTTATGGCAACGATATAAATCCGCTTGCATTGTTTTTAAGCAAAGTGAAAACTACTCCATTAGATATAAACAAATTACAGTTTGAAGCGCAAAAATTATATCAGCGAATTAATGAAAGATACAGTCCGTATATTATCCAAATCGATGGTGCTGATGATATTATGCGTCATTCTTACAATTTGGATTTAACAGCAAAGAACGGCTGGGGCTCCGACGCTCCACGATATTTATCAAAATATAAAGATGATATTTTTTTGGATATAGATATACCGCATTTTAAAAATATTGGATATTGGTTTAAGCCAAGAGTAATTTTGCTACTTTCTTTGATTAAAAGTGAAATTAGTAAAATATCTGACCCAAACATTCGCAATTTTATATTTGTTGCGTTTAGCGAAACAATTCGTTTTGTCTCCAATAGGCGTAATGGAGAATTCAAAATGTTCAGAATGCCTGCAGCAAAAGTGAAAAGTTTCGCACCGGATGTGATTAAAGAATTTTCAACAATACTCAACAGAAATATTGAAAAAATGAATGCTTTTAATGAAGTGTATTCAGATATTAATGGTAATTCACTAGTTCACATATATAATAACAATGCTACTACATTGGTAGATGTTCCAAACGAATCTGTTGACCTTGTTGTTACTTCTCCCCCTTATGGAGACAGCAGAACCACAGTAGCATATGGAGAATACAGTAGGTTATCATTACAATGGCTTGACTTGTTTGATTTGTCCGAAAAAGAAATTATGGGAATAGACAAGACCTTAATGGGCGGCGGCAAATTTAGAAATGGGTTTGAATACAATATTCCCAGTAAAACTTTGAGGAAATCTCTTGAATGTATTAAAGATATAGATTTAGAGAGAGCAGGAGATGTATATAGCTTTTATTGTGATTTAGCCAATTCTATTTCGGCAATATCAGATAAAACAAAATCTGGTGGATACCAATTTTGGGTAGTAGGGAACAGAACGGTTAAAGGCGAATTATTACTTACCGATGAGATTATTTCCGAAATAGCTGAAAACTACAATCTTGAACACATTTACACAATAGATAGAAATATCATTAACAAGGTTATGCCTGCATTAAATTCTCCGACAAATGAAAGCGGTGTAAAATCTTCTACAATGACAAATGAGCATATTGTTGTATTGAGAAAAAATTAAAAATGCGGAGAGATATTCTCTCCGGTCTCCAGACTGTGAAAAAGATGGTCCCTTCTGACCCGGTTGTCCTGATTGATGAAAGTGATGTTGTAAAGCCGGAAGGAAAACACTTTGAAGCTTTAGGCATTGTCAGGGATGGATCAGAGAGCACCCGGACAAAAATGTTTATAAAAAAGGATACCATGTAATGGAAGCCTGTGAACTGACCGCCACAAAACATCCGGTCAGTATTTTCATCAGGATCCATTCTTCTGCCGAAAAAGATTATAAATCAGTAAATACCATTACATTTGATGCCAGCGAATGGAAAGAGATCTGCTTTCTCTATTCGTTCAAATACGGCGAGCTTGTTCTAAAAGAGCATGAGGCTACGAGGTGGCTGGCAAGGCTGTTCTGCCAGTTGCCCGCAAGGATTATGGCGGATATGGGCAAGTCTAATATAAGGTCCCTTGTCATTTCTAAAATTATTTCTGCAATCTTTCATTTTCTATGGCTTATGCAAAAGAAAATCTGTATAATCGAAAACAGGAAATAAAAGGAAAGTTATACATAGCAGTACGAAAGAGAAAAGTGGAGGAGAACAGGGATGAATCTGCGGAATTTTCTGTTGGAGGTAGACCGGATAACTGGGCAAATGTCAAAAGCTGAACTGGAAGCGTTTATCCACGAAACAGGGAGATTGCTGCCGGAAAATAAACGGAGTGATTATCTGGACAGGCTGGAGGTGTTTTTATCAGAGCTGCCCGATGGCGGAACAAATGGAAATAGCGGCATGCAAAAAGTGAGTAAACAATTTGAGGAGGAGTGTGTTAAGCTTCAGGAAGAGCTTTCTGAAATTGAAGAGGGAGTATTGTGCATTGCGGCAGAAGTAAATTACAAATATGACGACTGGTATGACAACGATGAGGAAGAATTTATTTTTACAGATCCGAACGGAGTTGCAGATGTTGTTGAAACGGTGTGTGAGTTTGTTCATAAGTGTGTTGAATGTGAGGAATATGTATACGGTTACAAGATCGCGAAACAGTTGGCCAGACTGAGAATATACGTTGAGAATGATGAGTGGGACAGCTTTTATGACGGAGTTTCAATCGCTGAGTTGGAGCTTCGTGAATTTTGCAGTATTGATTATAAGCAGTTAATAATTGATGGGGCGTACTTGGCTTATTGCGTAAATGACATGGAGGAGCGGGCTGATGCGATATATAAGATGATAGAGAATTCTCAGTTGTCCGATATCAGTCTGGAAATGGTCATGCAAAACGGGGAGGAGTTGACAGATATCGTTGATTTTCTTCCAATTTGGATAGAGTATCTGGGAAAGCTGACAACATGGAATGCGCAAAAGCTCTTGAAGGAGGCTTTAGAGCTTACAGGGGATGCGGAGGTTCTTTTAAGTAATGCAAGACAATTTACCGATCTTCATCCCGGGCTGTATGAACAGTACTTGGATTTTATATGGAATACAGAGGAAAACAAGAAGATTTTTGATATTGGCAACGAGGCGTTAGAGAAAATAGACGTCAAATATATTGTACGGAGCAGAATAGCAAAGAGGTTAAGCACACTGGCTTTAGAAGAACAGAGAAGCGGCGGCGTGGAGAAGTATTGGTTGGAGGCGTTCCGCTCAGAAACGAATGTCACCAATTACATGAGGATATTTGTGGAGAGCGGGGACAGCCGCGTGTTTTTGGAAGAGATCAGACGGATATACCATAGGATGTACAAAAAAGCCGGAAGCAGCAGTCGTATATATGCTCCGGACGGAGAGTTGAAAATGAATAATCCGGGAACCGAAACAGTGTATATGCTTGCTTTTCTGGGCGGGGAGTTTCAATATGTAAGGGAACATGCGATGAACGTTACTGCTGCTTTAGGATGGAGTTCCACCTTTATGAAGTGCGGTCTGGCAGCGTTTCTGCTTTTGCTACTGGAAGCTGATAAGCTGCAGACAGCGGGCAGAGAGATGTGCGGAAGAATTGTCTCGGCGGTAAATTTCGATAAGGAGGAATATCAGAGGTACTCAAACAGACAGAATGATCTAAGCTCGGCGGAATGGTTCTGGGAGTGTTTGAAAAAATGGAAAGAGAGCATTGTGATAAATGATGCCCAGAAGCAAGAATACCTTCAGTGGATTGAGCAATTAATAAAGAAACGTGTGGTCGGGATTATGGAAGCCAACAGGCGCAATTATTACGGGGAGTGTGCGTCATATATTGCGGCATATGGGGAGGTTGTCGAATCCCGCGGCGAGTGTGCGGCAAAACAGCGGGTTCTTCTGGAGTACAAAGCCATGTATCCGAGACGGAGCGCATTTCATGGGGAACTGAGGAAATATGGAATGTATGATACAAGAAGACGGAGATAACGAATACTATGAGAGACCCTATTGAGAACATCAGCCTTCTGCAGAAGAAAATAAATGAGTTGCAGCTTGAAAACCAGCTTTTGAAAAATATCCTTGATCGGACGGGTGTTTCGTATATTCAGGAAGTAAGCAGACTAAAGCAGCCTGAGAAGTCAGAGGAGTTTGATCCTGATCAGGGGGCAAGAATCGTTCATCCCAGAGAGATTACAGACGAAATGGCAAACTTTTTCTATTCCAGATTCTGGGGAAGGCAGGATGTCTATGCGAGGAGAAATGAGAAGAAGGGGACAGGAGAAGCAAGCTATTTTACTCAATGCCATAATTTCTGGAGGGAGGTCTGTCCGAAAAAGCATAAGCAGAAAATAAACTGTAAGGACTGTCCCCAACAGGCATATAAGAAATTAACAAAACAAGATATTCTCGCGCACCTGCGCGGCAGATCTTATAATGCGTCAGATGTGATCGGAGTATACCCGCTCCTGCCGAACGGGACGTGCCGTTTTCTTGTCTATGACTTTGACAACCACGCCAAAGGCGCGGAAAAGAACGATTTTGCCAATACGGATGATGTGTGGGTGGAAGAAGTGGAGGCTATGAGAACGATCTGCGGCTTAAATGGGATTGATCCGCTGGTGGAAAGATCCAGATCGGGCAGAGGGGCGCATATCTGGATCTTCTTTGACAAAGCGGTATCAGCAGCGCTTGTAAGGCAGTTCGGGTTTGCTTTATTGGAAAAGGGGGCGGAGCAGGTCAACTTAAAATCCTTCAAGTACTATGACCGGATGCTTCCCGCGCAGGATATGCTTCCGGAGCGGGGCGTCGGAAATCTCATCGCGCTGCCATTGCAGGGGAAAGCGTTGGAAAAGGGAAACAGTGCGTTTGTGGACAGCAGTTGGAATGTCTATCCGAATCAGTGGGAGGTGTTATGGAGTAAGCCGCGCCTGTCCGCTGAGTTTTTAGAAATGAAAATAAAAGAGTGGTCTGCCGCAGATTTAAGCGAGGATGGCTGTGGGGAATCGAAAAACCGTGATAAGCCGTGGAAGGGAAAAGAGGTATTTCGCGTTGAAGATGTAGAAGGGCGGTTGAATATCACTCTATCCAACGGAATCTATGTGGACAGCCTGAATCTGAGGCCGGGTATCCAGAATAAAATCAGGAGGATGGCGGCGCTTCGTAATCCTGTTTATTATAAAAATCAGGCGATAGGAACCGCGAATTTTGATACATCGCAGTGGATTTATCTCGGAAAAGATTATTTGAACGGCTATATCCAAATACCGCGCGGCTTGTATGGAAAGATGTTGGAAAATATGCAAAGGGCAGGGATCGAGTATGAGGTTGAGGACGAAAGACAGCCGGGCAAAACGATTAATGTCTCTTTTAAAGGCGAGCTGAAGGATGAACAGAAACCGGCGTTAAGAGAGCTTATAAAATACGATAACGGTATTTTGCATGCAGCCACAGCGTTTGGGAAAACCGTCGTCTGCAGCGCGGTTATTGCGGAGAAAAAAGTTAATACATTGATTCTTCTTGAGTCCTCTGCATTGATCGAACAGTGGAGGGAAGCGCTGGAGACGTTTCTCGAGATACGGGAGGAACTCCCGGAATATAAAACAAAAACCGGGCGGACGAAGGTGAGAAAAAGCCTGATAGGGAAGTTGCAGGGAGCGCATGATTCCATGGCAGGAATTGTTGATATTGCCATGGTGGGTTCCCTGTGTAAAAAGGGAGAGTGGCATCCGTTTCTGGATCGGTATGGAATGGTCATTGTGGACGAGTGCCATCACGCGGCTTCTGATACTATTGCGAATGTTTTAAGGGAAGTAAAAGCGAAATATGTATACGGAGTTACGGCTACGCCGAAACGTGCGGACGGACTGGAAAAGATAAATAATATGCTGATCGGTCCCATCCGGTACAGTTATACGTCCAAAGAAAAAGCAAAGACGCAGGGCATTGATCATCTGGTATATCCCAGATTTACCAGAGCAGTCCCGCCGCGAGGGGTGGTATCAGAAAAAATGCACCCCAATGAAGCCTATGAAATTATCAGAAATAATGAGCTGCGGGATGAGCAGATTGTTTCTGATGTAAGGGAATGTATAGCGGCCGGGAGGACGCCGGTAGTGCTGTCGAAATATAAAGACCATTCACAAAGGTTATATGAGAGGCTGAAGGAGGATGCGGATAAGGTATTCCTTATGACAGGAAACAACTCTAAGAAAGAGCACAGTAGGATCAGGGAACAGTTACAGGCAGTAAAGTCGGAGGAAACGATGCTTTTAGTTGCAACGGGAAGCCTTGTCGGAGAGGGTTTTGACTTGCCAAGGCTGGACACGCTGATTATGGCTACCCCCGTTTCTTTCCGCAGTGTGGTGGAGCAATATGCCGGAAGGCTCAACAGAGATTATGCGGGGAAACAGAATGTTATCGTCTATGATTATGTTGACAGCCATATTTCCATGTTCGATAAAATGTACGCAAAGCGGCTGAAAGCATACAAGCAGATCGGTTATGAGGTCTGCGGCGGCCTCCACGATGAAAAGCAGGAGGCAAACGCCATCTTTGACAGTGAAAATTATGGAGCGGTGTATAAAAAAGACCTGTTGGAAGCCAATAAAAATATCGTGATCTCAAGTCCGGCTATCAGCGGAAAGAAAATCTATGAACTTATAGGCCTGCTAAAAGAAAGGCAATTCTCCGGCTTGGAAGTCACTATCGTAACATGGCCGCCGGATTCTTACGGCTATGGAGATTCTGCGTTTTGGATGCAGCTTCATGAGGATATGCGGCAAGCCGGATTTTATATAAAAACTGTGGAGGAGTCCTGCGAACATTTTGCAATTATAGATCAGAAACTGGTGTGGTATGGCAATATGAATCTGCTGGGAAAGGAAAAGACGGAAGACAGTATGATGAGGGTAATGAGCAAAGCCGTAGCCGCTGAATTGATGGAATTAACCTTCGGATAGAGAGTTTTTTAGAAGCATACTGTGCTTTGCTTACATATACTATCAGGAAACCATTATTAAAGGATACAGATAATGTCCAACTATGTAATTTCATCATTAGAGCTTCATTTATTTTTTGGACGTATTATGAAGGAGCATGCTCTGTTTCTTCTTGCAGGTTTCCCGGAGAAGGAAACCGGATACCGGAAGAGAGCGGATCATTTCCGGGAAGAATTCGAAAGACTTCTGGAGGAGACGGTGGAGATCGCGAATGGAAGAGTCGGTGAGAATATTTTACAGTCCGGAGAAATAATTACCCGCTTCACACTGACAGCGGAACGTCAGACGCAGAGATTGAGCGGTATTCCCATCAACAGCAGGATCACTCAGGCGGAGGAAAGGCTGAGAGCAGGCTGTGAATGCGGCGCTGACAGGGGACAGATGCAGCAGATAAGGCGATTGAATCGAAGAGCCATAGAACTGTTGAACGGTCTGATTGCATTTAAAGAAGAGATCCTGCGCGAGGTTAATTCGTGCAGGCTGTACACAACAAATTATCCGCTGCTGATTGAACACATCCTGCGGGAGGCCAGATTGTATCGCCAGTTTTTGATGAATCTGGAGCGAAACGGAAGAATTGCCCATCAGGATATGAGAACCGCAGAAATATTCTGGAACCAGATTATGATGGAACATGCGCAGTTCATAAGAGGTCTGCTTGATCCGACAGAGTGTGAACTGATCGAGGCAGCAGACGGTTTTGCGCGGGATTACTGCCGCCTTTTGGAAGAGGCAAAGAAGCAGGACAGCCGTGTGCAGGATACGTTAGTGAAAGAGACGCTTAAGACTACGGAGAAATACCGTGACTTTAAGGCGGCGGGAACCGCAGGCATCACGGAATGCGAAATACGCTCGATTATCCTGCCGTTGCTTGCAGATCATGTGCTGCGGGAGGCAAATCATTACCTTCGGATTTTAGAAATGTCGTAAACAATTCGCGAAAAATATGCTAAAATGGATACAGATTAAAAAACAAGTTATGGTGTGCATATAAGGGGACGGCAATAGGCCCCTTATATACACGCTGAGAAAGGAAGGGACAAGCTACTATGAAGCAGGAAGTTCGTGACTATGTGATTGAGAAATCGAAGGAACTGATGGAAGCGCCTACGTGCAGTGAGGAGGCGAAAGCAGCGGCGCAGGCATGGCTTGACGCTGCCGGAACGGACCGCGAGGCAGAAGAGACGAAAAAGTATGTCGCAGAGCTGGAAGCTGATATTGTGACAGTGGACGGACTGGCCGCGTTTGCGGAATCTGAAATGGGCGCAAAAGTATTTGGCGGAGCAGAGGCGGCAAAAGGGGTTGCCGCGCATGCAAGAGAGATTAAAGCAGCCGGGGCGAAGTATTGTGATTGCCCTGCATGTGCTGCCGTAGAGGCGATCCTTGCAAAGAAAGAAGAATTGTTGGGATAATGGATGATAAGACGTATGACTTTGGCCGTATTATATGCTGAATGAAAGCATAAGAAAATCCACTGTATCGTTTTCTGCATACAGTGGATTTTCAGCTTATTCCATCCATTGGTTTAACCTCCTTATTTAATTGATATCTATGTGAAACTATTCTTAGAAATAGTGTTTTTTGATGTTGTTTTACTTAATATCCCATTGGACTGTACCTCTCTCTTTCTTAGATTATGAATTTGAAAATTAAGTTTTCGGTGGACCGTCCTCCTTTTCTTTTGATGGGTTTATAATAACGCATAATGACTAAAATGTCAATATAAAATCAGAAAAAAATATTATAAAAAATAAATAAACTGAAAATAACTGAATTTTGAAAAATAGTACTGATATTAACTGGAATGACAGGGTGATATAAGGTGAAGATAAGAAATAAAATATTTTTAATACTTGCTGTTTTATGGATGGCGGTCATATTTTCATTTTCTGCCCGTCCGGCGGAGCAGTCCACGGGCGACAGCAGATGGGCGGGACATATGATCGGACAGCTTTTTGTGCCCGGCTTTGGAGATTGGAGCGACAAGGAGCAGGAGGCATTTGCGGAAAAGGTGGATTATCCGGTCAGGAAGACGGCTCATGCCATGGAGTACGCTGTACTGGGACTTTTGACAGCGGGAGCGTATATAAGAAGAGGAACCAGTATTCGAAAGGGGATACTGGTTCCGTGGGGAATTGCCGCGCTATATGCCGCATCGGATGAGTTTCATCAGTTGTTTGTGCCCGGCAGGAGCGGTCAGGTGTCGGATGTAGTGCTGGACAGTGCGGGAGTTCTTGCCGGGGTTCTTCTGCTGGCCGGAATCAGAAGGGCGAGAAACCGTGTCATCAAGGAGTAAGGCTGAATGGAGAGGCCGCTGCCGATCCTGTCTGCCGCCTTGCTTCATCAAGGACTTTGATCGTATCCAACGAGTATTGCAGATATTTGTGCTCTACATCGTTAGTTTCGATCAGCCGTATAAATTCTCGCAACTCGTATACCATATTATTTTCTGCCGGAGTGAATGTAAGTTCCACGGCCTCTCCGCCATCCAGCGTATCTCTGGAGCCTTTTCTTAAGCGGAGCGTAAGCTTCTCCGGCTTGCTGATATAATCGATCAGGAGAGAACCCTCTTCCCCCTGTATCACGCTTGGATTTACGGAGACGGCGATCTTGGAGTACACGGCTTCCGCAGTCATACCGTCATATTCCATGAGCACGATTCCGCTGCCGTCAAACCCGTTCTCAAGCTTTGTGGAAAGTGCTTTTACGCTTTTGGGTTTTCCGAAGAGGCGCACGAGGGAGTGGATACAATATACGCCGATATCCATGATAGCCGCATTCCCGATCCCGGGATTAAAGGCATTCTGGACAATACCGCCTCGGAAGCTGTCATAGCGGCTGGAATACTGGCAGAACTCAAAGGACGCTCTGCGCAGCTTCCCGAGCCGGGGGATATTTTCCCGGATGATATCGAACGCAGGATCAAAGTCCGGTCTCATTGCCTCTAAGAGAACTCTCTTATTCCTGTGCGCGCAGTCAACCATGGCGCGGACTTCCGGCCCGTTCATTGCCAGAACTTTCTCACAGAGAACATGTTTTCCGTGCTCTAACGCTTTAAGTGTCTGGCGGCAATGGGCGAAGTTAGGTGAAGCTATATACACCGCGTCCACACTGGAGCAGAGAAATTCATCGTAGTCTGTATATACGTTAGGGATACTATATTTCTGCGCGAAGGCATTTCCCGTCTCTTCTTTTCTGGAATACACGGCGTGGAGTACAACTTCCGGCACCTGCGCCGCTGCTTCGCAGAACATATCGCTGATAAAATTCGTTCCTATAATACCGATTTTAAGTTCCATTGCAGATCCTCCTGATTACATGCTGGCGGTGAAAAAGATTTCCGATACTTTGATAAGAGCTTCCGTGTCCGCTATGCCGGCTGTCTCATAGGGAGAGTGCATGGCAAGCTGCGGAAGTCCGATGTCTACGGTGTTAAGCGCCACCTGTGTGTTGGAGATATTGCCAAGTGTGGAGCCTCCGGCCATATCCGAGCGGTTCGTGAAGGTCTGAACGGGGACGTTCGCCCGGCGGCACATATCCCGGAACATGGCGGCGGAGACAGCGTCTGTGCAGTATTTCTGGTTTGCGTTGAATTTGAGCACAATGCCGCCGTTCAGATACGGACGGTTGGAAGGATCGGACTTGTCGGGATGGTTCGGGTGGACGGCATGCGCGTTGTCTGCGGAGATCATGAAGCTGTCCGCCAGATGGACAAGGTAATCTTCTCTGTCGTATCCAAGGTTATCATGTATCCGCGTAAGTGTATCATACAGAAAAGTGGACGCGGCGCCCTGTTTTGTGGCGCTTCCCGTTTCTTCGTTATCGAGCACACACAAAACGGGCATAGGTGCCGCCGACGGGGAGGCTCCGGCGAGGAAACCCTTGAGGGAGGCGAACACGCATTGAAGATCGTCCAGTCTTCCGCAGGAGATAAACTCATTTGAAGCGCCCCAGACACTTGCCTTTTCTCTGTTATAGAGGAAGAGATCGTGTCCGAGGATATCACCCTCGTTTACGGATGCGGAGTCAGCGATAGTTTTCATAAAGGTATCTTTTGCCGTCAGGTTCCCGTAAAGGGGAAGCATATCCTTCTGTATATTGTATTTATACCCGCTGTTTGCCTCCCGGTTCATATGGATGGCAAGATTGGGGATCAGAACAAGATCCCGGTCTACATTTACAAGCTTTGAGATATAACCGTGATCCCCGTCTTTTACGATGATCCTCCCCGCGACTGAGAGCGGGCGGTCCAGCCATGGGGCGCAGAGCATACCGCCGTACCGTTCGACATTGAGACGGATATACTGTCCGCCGGATTCCAGTTCAGGATTCTCTTTGATCTTAAAGGCGGGGGAATCGCTGTGGCTTGCCATGATGTGCATACTTGTTATGCCGTTCTCCGGGACGGTGAAAGCGATAATAGAAGAACCGTTCCGGGCGACAAAATACCTGCCGCCTTTTTTGATCCGCCATCTTTGGTTTTCCTGCAGCTCGGTATAGCGTTCTTTAAGTAAAATATCTGTAATGTTTTGAACGGTATGGAAGCTTGTAGGACTTTGTTCCAGAAAGTATGAGAGTTCTTTTATAGTCGTCTGATCCATGAATGGAAAGTCACTCCTTTTCGAGATATTTTATCAATAATGGGCGGCCCTGTATAAGTGTGCCGACCGTTTTATGTACATTTTCAGCATATAGTTTAGGCATCCCTCTGTCAAGATGGCAGTCTGTTTTCCTGATATGTGTGAAATGATCCGGCTCTTTACATTTGGCAGCTTCCTACGTATACTGGGAAGCAGAAGGAGTTGATAATATGCGGATACTGGTAGCGGAGGATGAGCGAGATCTGAACAGGCTCATAACGACATGTCTGGAAAGGGAACATTACAGCGTGGACTCGTGTCATGACGGACAGGAGGCGCTGGATTATCTGGAGTGCGCGGAGTACGACGCGGTCATACTGGATATCATGATGCCTGTGATGGACGGACTTGGAGTCCTCAGGAAAATGCGCCGTAAGAATGACAGTACCCCTGTTTTGCTGCTGACGGCAAAGGACAGTATTGAGGATCGTGTGACGGGACTGGATGCCGGGGCGAATGATTATCTTGTCAAGCCGTTTGCCTTTGAGGAGCTGCTGGCGCGCATCCGGTTACTTTTAAGAAAACCTGCGCAGACGCCGAAGACCTGCTAGAAAGTGGCTGGTTTTGCGGGGCGGCCGTGAGGTGAAGCTCTCGGGGAAGGAGTTCGCGCTGCTCAGATATATGGTTCAGAATGAAGGCATCGTGCTCTCAAGGGACAGGCTGGAAGAGCATCTGTGGAATTTTGACTATGCAGGCGGTTCTAATGTGATTGACGTGTACATCCGGTATCTTCGGAAAAAACTGGATGAAGGCCATGAGCAAAAGCTCATCCATACGGTTCGGGGATCCGGGTATGTGCTGAAAGCGGAGTAGGAATATGAAACGATTATCTCTGAAATTAAAACTGACATTGCTTTACACCTTCTTTATGGCCTTGCTTACATGCGCGGCTTTGGCGATTCTCTTTTCTCTAAGCAGCAGGGAGATTCTCTCTTCTGCGCAGAACAAGCTGGAGCGCAGAGTACAGGAAAGTACGGAAGATATAAAATACCGCAGCGAAGAGTTCCGGCTCGGAACAGACTTTTATTCCGTGGCGCAGGATGTATATTTATCCCTGTATGAGGAAGATCTGTATTTTCTGTATGGGAAGCTTCCATATGGGTTCGATCAGGAACCGGAGATTCAGGACGGCGTGGTGCGGACGATTCGCGACAAAGGGCAGGAATGGTACGTATATGATATGTCTTATCAGGTGACAGAAGACTACACGGTATATATCAGGGGAATTACATCTGTGACGGATGCGGAAGAAAGCTTTAGCGTTACCCTTCGTTTTTCCCTTATTCTTCTGCCGTTGATGGTTCTTGCGACAGCAGTGATCGGGTATCGCTTTACACGGCGGACCCTTCTGCCGGTGCGCAGGATCACGGATACTGTGAAAAAGATACGCATGGATGCGGATTTGTCCAGAAGGATCGGACTGACAGACCCTCTGCCGGAAACTGATGCGGATGAGGGCAACAACCGGGGAGATAAGAAAAAAGTTGTAGGAACGAAAAGAAAAGAACGGGATGAGATCTATGTTTTGGCCGGGACATTTGACGATATGCTTTCTGAGCTTGAGACGGCGTTTGAGCGGGAAAAGCAGTTTACATCCGATGTGTCTCATGAGCTGCGCACCCCGGTCAGCGTGATTATCGCACAGTGCAATGCGATCCTTGCAGGAGACGCTTATACAGATGAGCAGAAAAAGGAGATACGCCTGATCGAGAGAAAGGCAAAGGGCATGTCGGACATGATCTCCCAGCTTCTGTTTTTGTCCCGCGCGGATCAGGGGAGGCAGCCGCTGAATATTGACGAGATTGATTTAAGCGAGCTTACCGGGATGATCGTGGAAGAGGAACAAATGCTGGCGGATGAAGAGGGACGCGGCATCCATATTGAGTCTCGGATTGAGCCGCATATATCGGCGCAGGCTGACGAGACATTTTACATCCGTATGCTGGTGAATCTGATTTCGAATGCCCTGCGGTACAGCAGAGATGGCGGCATTGTAGAGGTGTCTCTGGAGAAAAACAACGGAGAGGTGACCGGAAGGGTGACCGATCACGGTGCAGGTATTTCAGAAGAGATGCTGCCGCATATATGGGAGCGGTTCTTCCGGGCAGATACCTCACGGACAGAGGCGGGTCATTCCGGACTGGGACTTTCCATGGTAAAATGGATCGCGAAGGCGCATGGGGGAAGCGTGTCAGCAGAAAGTGCGGAAGGCGAGGGCAGCACATTCACATTCCGTTTCCCGGAGAAGCAGGGCGGTTTTACGAATGGCGCTCCGTAAACCGCTGCCCCTTGTACAGCGACGCTGACAATATAGTTACGCAACAGCGGCAGAAATGACACAAGATGTTGATAATTGTCAGAATATGGTATATTATCTAAATGAATGTGGCGTGTACTTGGGACTGGTTATATGGGAGAAAGATATGAGCGATGTGAAAGAGTTTGTGAAGTGCTGCAAATGCGGAATTGAAAAAGTAGAAAAAGAACTGGATGAAAAGGATAGAAGAGCGGTTCTTGAACTTAAAGCAGAAATAACCCGTATAATTGGCAAAAAAGAAGGATGGAGCGCTTACGCGTTTATTATTCCGCTTGCAGTCTCTGTAATAGGAACATTCGTGTCATTATTTTCCGGTTTGCCGTTAACGCAGACATTTATCTGGCCTATATGGATTTGTTTGCTTTTCTTGCTCTTGTTAGGCGGCGGGATTGCGCTGTATGTTGGGAATAAAGGAGAGTATTGCAAGGCGTTGGATTATATTGAATCCTACCTGCAATATATGGGAGCGGAACAAAAGGAAGAAGACAGTAAGCTTTGTATCCATATAGAATGTAAAAAAGTGAATATCGAGAAATAACCGGCATTTAAAGAACTGTCGTAAATAAGAAAGCTGAAAACAGATGAGGGTGTGACAAGTGATGTTCACGCTCTCATTTTCTCTCATTTTTCATTCTTTAATGTTTCTTTAATCTTTTTCATCTATAGTTGGTAACAACAGAGAAACAACTGTATGTGTATAAAGGCATGATCCGTTGTACATCAAAATTAAAAAAGATATTCATAAGAAAGCGAGGGATAAAGATGAGTATGAAGAGAAATGTATCAGTAGCATTGCTGTCGCTTATGGCCACAGGCGTACTTTCCGGATGCGCGGGCGGACAGATTCCGCAGTATCAACAGCAGAACAGTACAGTACAGACAGATACAAGTTCAACTAACAGAGAAGCAGAACTTCAGGCGGAAGTGGACGCGCTGCGGCAGGAGATAGACACCTTGAAGAATAATCAGACGGCGAACGCCCAAAGTGGGGATACAGCCGGACAGACGACGCAGGATGATACGTCGCAGTCATCGGCATCACAGCAGGAAGGAACAAAACAGGAATCAGGAACAACCCAGCAAAGCGGAACAACGCAGGAGTCGCAAACATCGCAGCAAAGCGGAACGTCACAGCAAAACGGAACGACTCAGGGGCAGGCGTCACAGAATACGACAACAAACAATAACGCAGCTCAGCCGTCACAGGGGTATATGGCTTCGGCAAATGTTGCCATAAGTATGGAAGAAGCGAAAAGCATTGCACTTTCGAGAGTTCAGGGGGCGACGGAGCAGAATATGTCCATTAAGCTGGATTTTGACGACGGCTGGTATGTGTATGAAGGTGAGATCATGTACAACGGAATGGAATATGAGTTTGACATTGACGCAAATTCAGGGACCATCCTTAAATGGGAATCTGAAAGATGGTAAGAAGCAGTAAAAAGTAATTAAGAAAGATGAGGAAAAGAACATGAAAAAGATTGGAAAAAAGGGTATTATTGGAATTTGTGCAGGAGTGGTAGTGCTTGTGGCAGTGGTAGTTGTTATCGCGATTATGGTGTTCAGGGTCGATGCGGTCCGTGCCCAGAATATCGCGCTTTCACAGACAGGCGGGGGCGAGATTGTATCGCAGGAGATCAGCCGGGAAGGTCTGTGGAATGAATATAGCTATACGATTGTAAACGGAGACAAATGGTATGAGATCGAGATCGGCGGATTTGGCTCGGTTGAAGACTTCGAATCAGGCACGGGAAACGGATATATGTATTAAATGAAAATTATGTTTTAGTGCATAAGGGGTTGTCGCACAAGGGATAAAATCTCATGTGTGGAAACCCCATTTTCCAGTGCCTTTTTATTATTATAACAGACGGCGGTGAATATTGTGATCTGCATGATATGCGATGATGAAAAGAAAGAACTTGAAGATATAGAACGGCTCATCTTAGAATATGCCGCAGAGCATCCGGAGCTTTGCATGGAGGTCCGGTGCTTTTCCGGGCCTCTGGATATGCTGGAGGAGATGGGAAGGAGCGGTGCGCCGGACATCGCGCTGCTGGATATCTGTATGCCCGGCGTCCTTGGAACGGAGATTGCGCGGGAGCTAAAAAGTATGAGTGAAGATGATACGGATATTATCTTCTTGACGACAAGCTCTGATTTTGCGGTGGAGGCATTTTCTCTCCATGTCTGTGATTATCTGAAAAAGCCGTACACCAAGGAAAGACTGACGCGGACTTTGGACAGGGTAGTCGCTGAAAGGAAAAACCGTATATTTGCTTCTATCAAATGTATGGCAGGGATATACAGGATCGACCTGCATCAGGTTCTGTATGCAGAGGCAAGGGATCATATTGTGGAAATACATTTGAAGTCAGGAAAATGCCTGCAGACGCGTACGACGCTTACGGAACTGAGGAGGCTTTTTGAGAACGTCAGCGGAGTTGAACCAGTGGGCGTCTCTTACATTGTCAATCTGCGGTGGACAAGAGGGATATCCTCGAATATATTGGAAATGGAAAACGGCGATATCATACCCGTCCCGAGACGGCTGCGCAGAGAATTGAAGCAGAAATATTTTGATTACTATACGAGGGAGGCAACCGTGAAATGATACACTTCGTCATAAATATGGTGCTGGTGGTTCTGACACACATGATCTGTTATGCGGCCATGACTGAGTGGAAATACCCGGCGGTAAAGTCTGCGGTGATCTATCTGCTGTTTGGAGTCTATTTTATCGGTATGTCAGTGATGACGCTGCTTCTGGTGGGCCTTGACTCACCGTATACGGTCCTCATTGCTTTTTCCGGAACGATACTTGCGGCGTTCGTTGTCTTTTCACTGACTTCATCGGATCCGTTTTGTAAGAAGGTGTTCCTCTTCGTTAGCTATTCTGTTATGTTCTGCATCTTCTTCTGTATCTCTGACCTGATAAAGAAATGGCTTTTCCCGGGACTCTCAGGGTACGCAGGCCAGTATGCAAGGAACGGTATCCGGTTCGTGCTCTATATACCGTTTATATTGGTATATTTGAGATTTTTAAGGCCTGTCATCAGGGAAGTGCCTGCCATAAAGAAAAAGACATGGTATTCCATCTCTCTGGTATCTCTGATATTTTTAATTATCTTTGCAAGGTTTGTGGCCGTATTTTACAATGGCGGCAATGGAGACGGGCATTATATTTTCTTGTTTTTCGCTGTGACGGTAATCTACGCTTCAGTGCTCTGGGTCATATTCGAAACTGTCCGGTATATGAGCCGGGAGAGCAGGATGGAGCTGGTCAGCAAAAATGTAGAATATCTCCAAGGCCAGCTCGCGCTCTCAAAAGAAAACGAACTGTCTGCAAAAACAATGCGCCATGATATCAGACACCATAATCAGAATATTGTCATGCTGTTGAAAAAAGGAGACATAGGCGAGGCTCTGCGTTATATCGAGCAGTACAATGAGAGTATTGAGGCCGCCCGTCCGGCGGAATACTGCCCGCATACCACGGTCAACGCGATATTAAATAATTTTTGTGCCAGAGCGCAGAAGGAAGGGATACCGGTGTCGGTCTCGGCAGATACGCGGGAAGGCTCGGCCATCGCTGATATGGATTTTGTGGCAATCCTCTCCAACCTTCTGGAAAATGCCCTGAACGGCTTTAAAACCTGCGGGTCAGACGGGGAGATCAAAGTCAATATCCGCACAGTCGCGGCCAAGACTGTCATCGTCTGCAGTAATCCGTGTACACCGGAACTTAAGATTGAAAATGGTATGATCAAACAGAAAGGCACAGGGATCGACAGTATTGTTCTGGCGGTGAGGAGATATAATGGGGATATCAGCTATAAGTTGGAGGATGGCATACTGACTGTATGCGTCATATTAAACGCGGCATACCCGGTATCAGACGATTGATGAAATTTCAGGAATTTCACTACGCCCCGACATGCTCGAACGACGAAACTGGTTGATTTTCAAAGTAACTTCCACTTTCTCAAAGTAACTTCCATCGAAAGCTATGGGTTTTGGAAATTTTATCAAAATCTGTGGCTTTTTTCTTGCAAGTGAGATAAAATATATCACATATCCGGCATACAAGACGTAAAAAAGGGTGCAAAAGCCCCGGAGTGAAATTTCGCTGTTTTTTTCTCAGAGTAAATTCCACCCCTCTGTAGGGCGTATGGGGTCTTGTCCCGGTTAGTATCAGAGGCAGTGGATGGGGATTACTGCCTCTCTTTTAATTCTTTCAGTTCTTCCTGTAGCTCATAGTTTTCCAGTTCTAAGTCCATGATTCGGTCTAGTGCGGAGAAATACTGGAACACCATTTCTTCGTATATTTCTGTTTTGATTTCAAAGGTTTCCTGTTTCATTCTTTGGTTCCTCCTTTATCCGGGAAAACAGAAGGATTCATTGTAACTTCGTTTGGGGCAATCCTGTGACAGCCCAGAAGGTCTAAGAGGTCTTTCCCATAAAGAAATGCCATCATTTCATATGGAGTCTTATTCCCAAGGCTTTCCCTGCAGTAGGAGTTGATATGGTCCATCATGATACTGATATCGCCCTGCGTATAAGAATCTAGGGAGCTCCCTTTTGGAAGGAAACAGCGTATGAACTCATGGTTGCGTTCAGCAGAGCCTTTCTGGTAAGGAGCGGAGGGATCGCAGTAAAACAGATGTGTCCGCAGATTTTGCTGCCGGTCAAGCTCTATGGCTGAAGGGTTTGAAAATTCGGTTCCATTGTCGGCCAGAAGGACTGGCATCAGTTTTGAAAAACGATCCGGGCGAAGTTCGAGATACAGCTTCTCAAAGATGTCGATCACGGATTGGGAGTTATTGGCTTCCCTTAGAAAAGCCAGCATAAATTCCGCTTTGACCAAATGGATGGTAAGCAGTACTTTGCCACCCTTTTTCCCTTCTACAGAATCGAGCTGGGTGACAGGCAGATGGGGATGTTCCTGCATAAAAAGAAGGAAGTCTTCGTAAGTCCTCCCGATCCGGCATTTTTTATCGACTTTGGCATGTACCCGGACTTTTCTTTTGGAGTAGCGGACCTTCCGGGGGAGGTCGATATTCCTAGCATTGAATATATTATAATTAATCAGGCGGTAAATGGTACTTCGGCTGACCGTGATGGAATCCCGGTTGTTTGCTAGGATGTGGTTGAGGGACTGCCCCTTTTTAATGAGAGGGGAGAGGATAGAATCTAGGCGCTGTACCTCTGCTTCGGAAAGGGCGATCCCTTCCCGCGATTCCCTGAGCGTGGTATGGTATTCTTCATCCGCATAGACTGCCTGATAAAAGCATTTTTCTAGGGTGCACTTTTTCAGGTCAGGGCAGCCATTGCAGACATAAGGCGGCCGGGAAAGCCGGGAGCATTTTTCCTCCACGAAATCCGGGCAGACCGAGGTACACTTTTTGCAGGACCAGCAATAACGTCTGCTGTTGCAGGGGCTGCACAATCTGCGCCGGTCACAGCGGACGCGTAAAGTGCAGTTGTTAAATGCCCGGCCATGAGCCCCTGTCTTTCTGAAAATCTTATGGGCACGGATTTCTTTTGAGATCGTTGTACAGTCCCTGTCCAGTTCTAGGGCGATGGATTTAAAGGGCGCGTTGCTGTCCAGCTTCTTGGCAATAAAGAAGCGTTCTTCTAATGATAAATGTTTATGTAATGCCATGTGATTTCCTCCAGTAAATCCGGGACAAGACAGAGAAAAGACTAATAGAAAAAAGAAAAAAGTGCAATTAAAGCCATAAATTTGTTCCAGAGTAACTTCCATCTCTAACTTATCTCAAAGTAATTTCCACTTTGGAAATGCTGAGGGTGGAATTTAGTTTGGAAAATAACTGAACGACGAAACTGGGTGAAAATGCAAGATTTTAACTTGACGGATGTACTGTGGTTTGGTATAATGCAGAAGATGTCGGCATATAGATAGTATGAAAGCGTCCAAAAGACGGATGCTAAGTGCTCATACCGAGGCGCAGTAGCCAAGTGGTAAGGCGTGGGACTGCAACTCCCTGATCACCGGTTCAAATCCGATCTGCGCCTGTTTAAAACTCGAAAGATTTCGGTCTTTCGAGTTTTTTATGTATGACGGGCATCTCCGTATTCTGTGGTGAAAGTCCATCTAGGCGTAGCTGCTGACGAACTCTATAGCGACTCTCAAGGTTTGCATCGCGAGGTGCTGGCGAGAAGAAGAGATAGCGAAATCGTAGCACTACGAACAGAAACCTGATATTAAGGTGTACATGGGGAGTTGGCATAAAGCAATGAATAGAACAAAAGAAAATATATAGCAGCGGCGGAAGGATGCTGTCTGCCGGGCCGGAGCGCTCCAAGGGCATGTAAAACAGCTTAAGGAGCGCTTTTTCTTTTGAGGGCCATCTCTGAAAGGGGAATCTTTTTCGGGGTTCTTTTCCGCCAAAAAGGTCATAGACGAAAGAGAGGTTGTGCTTTATAATAGAGATGTTTTATTAGTTCATTTGAAGGAAGGGGAAAGGCGGCCTGAAAGAGGAAGAAGGCTGCGGGATATTTGATGTGATGAGCAGAAAACAGATGAAGAAGCAGGGGAGGCGCGCCCTGAAAAAGCACTATATGATCTATGTTGCCGCATGTCTGATCGCGGCGTTTCTTGCCGCTGAGTTCAAAAACTCAATAGAGTTTTCTACGGCGCAGACTTACGAACAGTCTTATGAACAGATCGAGACGGATATCAACGCTCCCGATGATCCGGACAGATACATAGTCAAGACGACGGTTAGAAGCGTTGGCTGGGAGGAGGTTCTGCGCACGATTATTGAAGGAAACACCGAAGCGGGGGAGCAGATGTCGGAACGGATCAGGGAAAACGCGATTGAACAGGCGGAAGACGGCAATCCGGTTTTCGGGCGGACAA
>ERZ1643251.1274-NODE-1274-length-29417-cov-7.833458_pt1 | contig 29417 bp, 28 predicted proteins | sample MGYA00579261_ERZ1643251 | MGnify/ENA primary metagenome ERZ1643251 (study PRJEB29033, sample SAMEA4952267) | chicken gut metagenome | biome: Broiler Chicken; feature: Gastrointestinal Tract; material: Caecum | place: Ireland | collected 2018 | study: Broiler... | reverse complement strand
GCCACAGGCTGCTGGCCGGCCACACGGCGTCATAGGGGATGTCTTCCTCTCCCAGTAGACGCATGATATCCAGCGAGCCCATATAGGTCATCTCAATGCGCACATGCTCCCTGTCGGAAAACTCCTCCAAGATCGGTTCCAGTTCGGAATTTTCCGATCCGGAAACAATACGCAGCACCGAGCTACCACCACCCAAAACCGTGTCGGCTTCACCTCCGTCCGTGCTTCCTACATTGCAGCCGCTGAACATTGTCAGTATCACGAAAATAGACAGCAGACAACCAATAAAGCCCCTTTTCATTTTCATAGTGAGACCCCTTCCTTTGCCAACATTCGTATATTGCAAAGTAAATATTTTTTACAATTACAACAACCCATTATATTTTACAATGCGTCGTGTAAAATCTGCTACCTCAGCAAGGTAAAAGATATGTATATTTGGAGCAGTATGTGGATGGAGGGCATAGAATAAAACAAAGATGCTGAACTTGACGACACCGCAAAAAATAGACGATATCGCAAACAACAAGGCTGAGAAGCATCTTTTCCTAACAGAATGAAAAACGCCACATACAGCGGCAGAAATGCCTCAAAATTGACCCGAAATCACACACAAAAGCGCTGATATATGCCACACCCCCTTTGGCAGAGAGCAATTCTCGATTTCTCTTAAAGATTCGTAATAGGTATTGCAATTATCTCTGATTTGTATTATACTATATTCAAGATGAATTGGAGGTGCTTTGGTGAATACAGTTGGTGAGCGTTTGAAAATCCTGCGCGAAGGGATGGGACTTTCGCAAAAGAAGATGGCTGAGCTGCTGGATGTGACCCAGCCGAGCATCAACCGGTATGAACACGGGAAAGCGGTTCCTATTGAGGTCCTAATCGGGTATGCGGACTATTTTGATGTCTCGATGGACTATATCACCTGCCGCTGTGATGAGCCACAGGGCAAGCTGTATCAGGCACGACCGCCGATCTCCGACAATCCGGAATTGGGGAAGTTTATCGAGATGTGCTTTGACCCACATTCTCCGATGAACGGGCGGTTGAAAGAGGCCCTGTTCCGCATGATGGAGGGTAAACAATGAAAGCTGTGATTTACGCCCGATATTCTTCCGATAATCAGAGAGAAGCAAGTATTGAAGGACAAATCCGGGAGTGTACCGCCTTTGCCGAAAAGAACGGGATCACAGTCCTGCGGCACTATATCGACCGGGCTATTTCCGCCAAGACGGATAACCGGCCCGAATTTCAGAATATGATTAAAGACGGCAACAAAAAGCTGTTTGATATGATTATTGTCTGGAAACTCGACCGGTTTGCCCGGAACCGCTACGACAGCGCCCGGTATAAAGCGCAGCTCAAGAAAAATGGTGTGAAGGTGGTTTCCGCTACGGAGGTCATTTCAGACGGCGCGGAGGGGATCATTCTGGAATCCATGCTGGAAGGCTTTGCCGAGTACTATTCGGTTGACCTCTCCGAAAAAGTCGTGCGCGGCATGACCGACAATGCGCTGAAATGTATGTTTAACGGCGGGACGCTGCCGATGGGGTATGTGATTGACGCGGAACAGCATTTCCAGATCGACCCGGTCACGGCACCGTATATTCTGGACGCTTTCAAACAGTATGACGAAGGCGCGACTATGACGCAGATTCGGGACTGGCTCAACGAGCAGGGCATGAAAAATACCCGTGGAAATCCCCTGACCTACAACAGCGTACAGCACCTATTGAAAAACCGCCGCTACATTGGCGAATATCAGTACAGGGATATTCTCATTCCTGATGGCATACCTGCTATCGTACCGAAAGACCTTTTTGACCGGGTACAGGCCAAAATGGAGAAAAACAAGAAAGCCCCGGCTCGTCACAAGGCTGAGGACGATTATCTGCTGACAACCAAGCCATGGACTGTAAAATTCTGACCGACCGATACTATTCGCACTTTATCGGCGAACCGGATATACTCGTTCGCATCCCCGACGGCGTCAGCTATATCTACTCATGCGAGCGAAACACCGCGCAGTATGGATATTCGAAGCCGTTCAATCTTTATGCCTTCGTGCAAAAAAGCCGCGTCGTCATCTCCTACGGCGACCGGATTTCCGCCGCCATTCCCGAACTGCAGAAACAAATCCGCACACCGCTTCCCGCAAATCAGCTGATGAAACTGCTGGCTGATTTTTTTGACACGCCTATTTCTCATAATGTAAAATATCGCTTCGACCGCCTGCCCGACCTTGCAGCCCACTCCCGCCGGCTCGAGCTTAACGATTATCCCGCCTACCTCGAGTTTTTCCTAACGGCGCACCCGGGCAGCCGCACGGATTGGCTTGAGGATTATTTTACCAAGCTCGTCGCGTCCGGCTGCTGCGGTTATTTTGTCGATTCAAAGCTCGTCTGCGCGTCAGACGCGCCGGGGATGCCCTATCTCGAGTCGCTCGTTCAGGAAATCGGCGTATATACGCTCGACGGCTGGAGGCGGCGCGGCTTTGCGTCAGATGTCTGCATATCGACAGCACGCGCAATAATCGAAAGTGACCGCGCTCCGCTTTGGTCAACCTCGTATGACAACATCGCCTCGCAGCGGCTCGCTGAGGGTATCGGATTCGCGCGTTACGCCGATGTCCTCACATTGACGCTTGAATAACATAAATTGTCCGTCCGACATGAATTGACCGCTTGCTGTACTTATTTTTACGTTTACATCAGCAGAAATCACACTTGCCGGACAGCATAATCACTCGTACCTATCCGGCATACTTACAAATATTTGTAACAAATCCGTGAATCCACTTGACAAACCTCTCTACATAATGTAGACTATATCTACATCATGTAGAGAGGTGATTTTATATGCCCACAATGGGAGCGCTTGAATCGAAATTCGCCGATATCATCTGGGAGCGCGAGCCTTTGCCGTCCGGACAGCTCGTGAAGCTCGCCGCCGCCGCGCTCAGTTGGAAGCCGACGACATCATATACTGTGCTGAAACGTCTCTGTGAGCGCGGAATCTTCGTAAACAACAACGGAGTCGTGAGCTCGTTAATTTCGCGCGATGATTTCTACGCAATGCAGTGCGAGAATTTTGTCGACGAAACCTTTTCCGGCTCGCTGCCCGCGTTTGTAGCCGCGTTCGGCAAAAGAAAAAAGCTGTCCGACGCCGAGGTCGAAAGGTTGAAAGCGCTGATTGAGCAGATGAGGGGCTGACAATGGGGATTGAAGCTGTATTCGTCCGTATATTGTGGACAAGCCTTGCCGCCGGAGCGGCGATACTCTGCATACTTCTCCTGCGCCTGATACTCAAAAAAGCGAAGCGGGTGTATTCCTACGCGCTGTGGATAGTGGTGTTGGCTCGACTGATAATACCTTTCTCATTCGAATTGGAGCTGTCGCCGCTGCCATACAGTCTGACTGCCACTGCCAATCATACTGTTGAACGCACACTGACGGCGGAATACTCGCCAGCTGACAATACACTTGACACAAACGCTGAGAATTCGATAACGGACGAATTTGTCGCCGCGACCGCTGACAAGGAATCGTCACAGTCCGCGTCTCTTACCGACGTCAATACATATCGCTCAATACCTGCAATCGCGTCGGTATGGCTGATTGGCTGTCTCATACTGGCGGTTTACACTACTGCCGGTTATGTCCGGCTTCGGCTCAAGCTGACTACCGCGTCACCACTGCGTGACAACATTTATCTTGCCGATGGTATCACTTCCCCGTTCGTTCTGGGACTGATTCGACCGAGGATATACCTGCCGTCAGACACCGACACACGCTCGCTGCCATATATATTAACGCATGAGGAGACGCATATCCGCCGCTTCGACCACGTGATTAAGGCGCTCGCGTATGCCGCAGTCTGTATCCACTGGTTCAACCCGCTCGTCTGGCTCGCGTTCCGACTTGCCTGTGCCGATATGGAGATAAGCTGCGATGAGAGCGCCGTTGAGCGTCTCGGTGAGAGCTCGTGCCGCGATTACGCCGAGTCACTGCTGACTCTCGCGACCGATAAAACAAATATCCTCAGCCTGCCGCCGTCGTTCGGCGGAGATGTGGGCGAGCGTATCGACAGCCTGACACACAAAAAGCGAAAATCAATGCTGATTCTCGCAATTGTCGTCATCGTAATCGCAATAATGGCAGTCTGCCTGTTTACGATACCGAAAGCACGCCGCACCGAGCTAATGGGCGCGAATTATACTATCGAACGGGTCGTATACAATGTAAACGACGACCCGCTGCCCTTGCAGTATTCATTAACCGCGGATTATCAGCTGTATGTGAAATACGACGAGAGCGAGAGCTGGGAATATCTCGGAAAACTTGAAAAATACCCGCTGACAAAGAACGAACTGCTTATGTATGTCAATCCCGACAAGCTCGACTACACCCCCGCCGATATCACCGACGCGTATATCCTGCGCGTCGAGGAGCAGGACTTCTACCTTGTCATGCAGACTGCCGACGGCGACACGCTTCTCGGCTATGGCTGGGAGGATGTGACCGAACGTACATATGACGAATCGGACGACACCCTGTTCTACCGGCTCTGCCTGCTCGAGAGCAGCTTCTACCCGGGCTATGTGAATGTGAATTTCTTCGAGCGCTCGCTCACCTCACCGGTCGGCGCGGATGTCTACGTCTTTGCCAACTGGGAAAACGACAATCTCCCAGGCTTTCATGTCGTCGGCTACAAATACGGCAACGGCGCCAAGCACGCCGAGTATACCGGCATGGGCTTCGCCGTGTTCGAGACGACCGGCGACGGATATCGTCTGCTATATCACTACGACTACGATGACGCGGTACTCGCTGAGAACGGAGTGTTCTTCTGTCCCGAACCGGCAGTCGCGAGCCTCACCGGCGAGGGCACAATCGACAACTCGTTCAACGTGATACTGGTCTGCAACGATAATGTCGGCAAAATCGAGCGGGTATACGAATATGAGGACAAAGACCCGATTACGCAGTCTGATTACAATGTCAACACGCACTCGATGTTTCTCTTTTCATGGAAATACGACGAAGGCATGACGCGTGTATGGCAGTATGTATACGACAAGGACGGGAATCTGATGAGCGAGGATATTGTGAGTGAAGCCGAAACAGCGCCGTGAATTAATTGCACAAATCAAAAAGACCGCCGACAACCACCCGGCGGTCATTTTTATATGCGTTATTGCAGCATTTGTATGTGTTTATTCAGTATGAAAAATCAAGGAAATAGGAATCAATAATGTATAATATTTCAAAAATTGCCAACGGCAATTTTTGTACCGCAACCCTCACTCCTCATTCCTAACTCCTCACTTAAAATTCCAAACTCCTCATTGATTTTGTCCGCTGCCTTAAATCTTTCGCTCGCTTCATACGTCTATCGTCAGCACATAAGGTCCGACGCCGTCCGCGCAGTCGGTCGCGAAGCGCACCGGCGCGCGCTTGCCCCTCATGCGCAGCTCGGCTGACAGCTTCACTTTACCTGACGCGTTGTCCGGCAGCGGCAGGTTGATAAGCGTCATGTGTCCGCACATATTGTAGTTGTCGTCATCCGATACGACCGTGTGCGTGTATACGCCCATACATTCGGCAGTCAGCGTCAGCTCGCCCGGGATACCGACACAGCCGTCGTTGACCATGCCGAGCGTCAGCCAGCGCCGTTCACCGTCTCCGGTCAGCCAGACTATCGACGGTCGCACGCGGTAGCCGATGCGCTCGGCGAAATCGGCGAACAGCTCGGGATAGCTTTTGGCGGCGAATAAGGTGTCAGCCGGATTAAAGCCGACGACGCCGTAGTGACAGCCCCAGTCGCATTTCAACCCGGGCAGGTCGAGAAATGAGCGGAATCCATTGCCGCTGTCGGGAGTGCGCCGCGGCGGTGTATCGAGCGGAATTATCGTCTCGGCGACGACTCCGGCGCTCGGTTTCCTGCACAGCCCACACTCGGCTTCCTCCGGCTTGAACCAGAGGAAATATGAATCGCGTCTCACCCACGCGCCGCGCTCGAGCGCGTCCCGACCCGCCTCATACTCGCAGTGATGCGCGTTCAGCACCATCGGCGTCAGCCTGAACGCCTGCTCGTGTATGCTGATCAGCCGCTCGACCCGCTCGTTTCCAGCAGTCCTGTCGAACAGCTTCTCGTCGTCATTCGCGCTCAATCGCTTGCTGCTGTGATGTCCCTCTCCCCAGAAGCCGTAGCCCGACAGGTCGACATACGCGAGCGATTCGTCGCTGTCGAACTTCTCGCCGAGCAGCGAGCAGAACTCCGACCAGTACTTGAAGTAATCCTCGGTGTAGAGCGGCAGCAGCTTCTTGCCCTCGCTCGAATTTTCGCCGTCCACCTCAGCGCAGGGCAGCCACGACAAAAAGTCAGGCAGCAGACTCGGCTCGGGATTCGTCGGCGAGCACTGCATGACCCGCAGCGACCAGCTCTTGCCGCTCGTTTTGACCGCGTCAAGCGCGCGTTTTACATCGTCGGACAGGTCGAGCCGCCCCGAGCTTTGCTGCAAATCGCGCCAGCCGACGCGCAGATAGCAGTTGTCAGTATATTCGTAGTTTGCCACTTTGAGCATTTCTTCATATGTAGGAATGTGCCGCGAAACCTGATGCGCGCGGTCGAACGCCGCGCCGCCGAGTCCATTCAGCTCGGGGATGTGCATATCGACCATGTGGTCGCTGTACAGCATTGACACGATACCCATACCGGGATTGTGTATGTACGCGCGGCTGCGCGGGAAATACGCGACCTGCTTTGATGAACGATTTCTGTATATACTGTCTTTCATTTTGGCACCTCAATTTCCTTGTTCAATACAAATCCTGACGGCTGGACCGTGTTTCCCTCAAACTTCAGCCGGTACTCGGACGGACTGCATCCCTGCCTGCGCTTGAAGAAACGCGAGAAGTAGGTCGGGTCGGGGATTCCTATCGACTCGGCGATTTCGGCTACGGACAGCGACGTCGACACAAGCAGCTGCGCGGCGCGGTCTGCGCGCAGCTGCTGCAGGAAGCCAACTGGTGTGACCCCGAGCCGCTCCTTGAACAGTCGGCACAGATATTTCTCGGTCAGCCCGACATATTCAGCGGCGTCGCTTACTGTAGCCATTTCGCCGCAGCGCGCACGCATAAACTCAATCGCTCGCGTGACATATTCTTCTCGGCGGGAAACATACTCACGCTCGCGCACCGGCTCGGGTGACAACGCCGCGAGTATTTGCATCAGCACGCCGACAAATTTCAGCCCCAGCATATCCTGACGCGTAGAGCCGTATACCGCGTCATAAAGCAATGGTCGAAGCTCCTCGAGGTCATATCCGGTGATGATCCGCGATTTTATACCGAGACCGACCCTTTCGAGTAAAGAGGCGGCCTCGCTGCCGTTGAATTGTAGCCAGTATTGTTCAAGCGGTTCATCAGAATTATTAGAGATACAGTGCGGTATCAGCGGATCCATAATGAACACGTCTCCGGCTGACACAGCCTTGCCGTCATACATCGCTTCACCGCCGAATACCAGCTGTAAGTGATAGCAGTCGCGTATCAGATTGCGGATGTTTGTGCCGCTCGGTGAAAAGGCGTGGCTGACCTCGGTTACGTACAGCCGTTTGTCGACCACTTCAAAGCAGAAATTCGCGTCTATGTGTTTGAGCTTTTGCAGCAAGTACAGCACCTCCCATCGCATATGGTCAGTATACCAAATCAGGCGTAAAAAGTCAATACGGTTATGTATTTTTTACATTTACTTCAAATAATTTTTGTGGTATCATATAATCATGAAATTAATTTCACGGTGTATTACATATCTGCTTTTATTATTAGAAAGGAATGAATATCACACATGACGCGTATTAATCGACCTATCGCGGCGCTGCTGCTTGTATCATTGCTCGCCGGAATATGTTCCTGCGGCGAATCGAGCGGCGATGAGCCCAATGTCACAGAAAGCGATTCTACAGTCGACACCGCGGTGGAAACCACGGTTGAGACCGAGCGCTCCGAAATAAAAGACAATCTCCCCGAAGCCGACTTAGAGGGATACACCTTCCGTATGATCGGCAGGCAGGACAACTTTGTGTATCAGTATGAAATGGGTGCCGACGAGATGAACGGCGACGTCATCAATGATGCCGCGTATACCCGAAATATAAATGTCGCCGACCGCTACAATATCAATTATGAGATCACCTACCGCGGCTGGAGCGACTTCACCTCCACTGTCAGTCAGGCGGTGCTCGCCGACGAGGACAGCTTCGACCTTGTGGTCGGCGCGGCGTATATGCTGCCGTCGCTCGCGGTCGAAGGTATGTTCGTCGACTGGTATGACATCCCGAATGTGGACTTCACGAACCCATGGTGGAGCATCGACGCTATCGGTGAGCTGTCAATCGCGAACCACAGCTATTTCGCGATCGGCGATTTCTGCCTGTCGAACATCGGCATAATGATGTGTATTTTCTACAACCGCACGCTCGGCGAGGAATACAAGCTCGACAATATATATGAGATAGTCAATGAAGGCAAATGGACCTACGACTATTTCAACAATACCGTCAAAGGCATCCACTCCGACTTAAACGGCGACACTGTAATGGATTCAAACGACCTCTACGGCTTCGGCAACAACATAGGCTCGACCTTGCAGCCGTTCGTATTCTCGCTCGGCGCGCGCTATTCAGAGAAGGACGCGAACGACATTCCGGTGTATACTATAAACACCGAACAATTCTTCAACGCGTTCGAGCAGATATACTCGCTGCACATGGAGAACGAGGGAGTATGGGCGGACGCCGACTTCAACGTTCCGCGCAATATGTTCGCCAACAGCCAGCTCGTATTCAACACCGGCGCGGTCTACCATTCGGCGACCCTCTACCGCGACATGGAGAATGTAGTCGGCATACTTCCCTTCCCGAAAGCTGACGAGTCTATGGACAAATACTACACCTGCCACGACCCGAACGTCTCATTGATGGCGGTGCCGATAACCGCGACAAATCTCGACCGGATCGGTATTATCACCGAAGCCCTGTCGGCCGAGAGCTACAAATACGTCACTCCCGCGTTCTACGAGACCGCGCTCAAGGTCAAGTATTCGCGCGACGACGAGACGGTGCAGACGCTTGATTTGATCAAAGACGGTGTGACCTTTGACTTTGTGACGCTCTACAGCACCGGCGACGGCGAGAAATACGCGCAGATAGTCGCGAATCTGCTCAAAGAAGGCTCGACTGACATCGCTTCCTACTATGCTGAGAACTCGTCTGCCGCCGAGGCATATTTTAATGAAATTATCGACTCGTATCTCGCTATGGATGAGTGAGAGTAACCAGACCTCAGCACATCAGAAATAATCAAATAACTGGCTCAGCCTTATTTCCCCCGGACTATCCGGGGGTTTTTGTTTATAAAAAATCCGTCCAATCGGACGGATTGCGGATAGATTTAGTCCTCGAGCATCATTCGCATCAGCTCATACGCGAACATCCAGTGCAGCTCGCGCGTCGGGTGGTTGACCGCGTTCGACAGCAGCGCGTTCGTATTCACGCCGTTGTCGCGCAGCTTCTGCCAGATACGATAGCAGTCGCATACCTTCACGCCGCATTCGGCCGCAGCGCCGCGAGCCGCGTCGATGTAGCCCTCGAGCCAGCCCTCGTTTTCATTCGCCGCAATATTCAGCGCGCAGTTTTCGATCATCTTGTCCGGACATTCATAACAGATATCGTTGATTCGCAGATTCGGCGTCATGAAGATAACCTCCGCGCCGCTGTCGTTGAGCTTCTTGAATATGCCGCGCAGAGATTCGCGATAGCTGTCAAGCCCGCCCTGTCCGGAGCAGGCGTCGTTGAGTCCATAACATACAACGACCAGGTCGGGTTTGTATGCGAGTATGTCCCGCTCGACTCGCGAGAGTCCGGACGCTGCGTTGTCCCCGCTGATACCGGCGTTGATTATAATCGGGTTCACCGATGGATAGAGCAGCTCGAGTATTTTTTGCAGTTTGCGGGAGTAGCTCTCCTCGGGATAGTATTCGGGCTCTATCCTGCCATTTTTTGTATAGATTTCAAAGCAGCCTTGGGTAACGCTGTCTCCAAGAAACGCGAGCACCGGCTGCGCGGCGAATTGGTTCTCCTGCTTCTGTCTGAACTTTTCGAGTATCTTCATTAACATCAATCCTTTCAGATACCATAAATCTCGGATATTGTGTAAAGACTACGGAAATCGTAATCATCCTGACTCCGCAGATTCTTTTTGTCATTATAATTGTACCACAACTGAACGTAAAATACAATACCGCCGCTAAAATTTATATAAAAGACGACCGCGCCGCAAAAGCGGCGCGGTCAAGCTTGTATTAATAAGAGTTTGCTGATTATTCAGCAGCAGTTTCTTCGGTGGTTCCCTCGGTGGTCTCGCCATCGCCAGCGGTAGTAGCCTCGCCCTCAGCAGCAGTAGTAGTCTCGCCACCTGCGTCCTCATCGTCGCCGCCGCAGCTGAATGCCATCGTTGCGCTCATGGACAGAGCTATCATAAGAGCTATCAGACTAAGAAACTTTTTCATAATATTCACCATTCCTTTGTGTTATTGTTTTAAAATTTACCGGCAATATTATTTTAATATTGTCTTGTAAAGATTATTCACAGGGATTGTAAATAATCTTTGTTGCGATATAAGTCTAATATATTAATCTGATATGGCAATGACCGTTATGTGATGGTTTGGTGAATTCTGCGTGATTGTTTTGTTCATCAATTTATATTTATAACTATTTACAGCCATATTCTGCATTTATGACTACACAAACAAAGCCGTCAGGCAGTATCTATCCTGACGGCTTTGTAAAATCTTAGATCAATATTGGATTATTCAGCGGGAGTATTCTCTGCATCGTCTGCCGCGCCTGCATCGCCCGCTGCGCCTGCATCATCGGCAGCGGCTGCATCGTCTGCTGCGCCTGCATCATCGGCAGCGGCTGCATCATCGGCAGCGGCTGCATCGTCTGCTGCGCTTGCGTCATCTGCTTCGCTCGTTTCCTCGGCTTCGGTCGTTTCCTCAGTTTCAACCTCATCAGTGGTCTCTTCGGTATCATCCGCTTCGGTGGCAGCCGTAGTCGTCTCGTCGCTTGTGTCATTATCGTCCTCGCCACAGCTAAAAGCCATCACGACACACATCATCAATGCAATAACAAGAGCTAATACACCAAAAGATTTTTTCATAATTTCACCATTTCCTTTCATACATTCAGGTCTTTTTGCGGCATAAATATGTATTACCGCATTATCATTTGCGTCGGTCAATTGTTTTTTTTCGTCACCTCTTTTTTATTTGGTGACTCTATTATAATCCTACAAAATGATATCTGCTTGACACTTATGTGTGTTTTGAGTGAAAATTCGCTGAAAATATGCTATTGGTGTAATTTGTTAATTCAATGAATTGTATCCTTATTATTAAGCATGAACAGCTTCACCGCGCCAACTCCGCCTACTATAGCCGACAGCAGTATCAACAGTATCACCGCGGCGTTCGAAAGCAGTCGGTGGCGGCGCAGGTGGCGCGCGACGGCAGTATATTTGCGCGACAGCTCGTCGCTCTCATGCTCGCGCTGCTCTATCGGCTTGTGCTTTGTCGTTTTAGAATATGACGCGTAGGCGCGTCTGCACTCGCCGCAGCCCTTCAGATGCTCGCGTATCGCGCGGCAGGTATCGTCGCTCGCGACGCCGTCATTATATAATGAAATAAGATCCATGACCATGTCACATGAAATATTCATTCTTAAGCTCCTCCAAAAGTAGCTTTTTGGCTCGGTGATAAAGCACCTTCGCCGAGTTTTCGGTAATCTTCATCGATTCGGCGATCTGCGAAAATGGCAGCTCGGCATACAGCCGGAGCAGCACCACATCACGATATTTGTCCGGCATATTTAATATTGCGCGACGGATATTCTCTTTAGTCTCTTGATTCTGCGCAGTCTCCTCCGGATCGTTTTCTCCGTCGTCACAGAGCGTATCCTCGATCAAATCGAGATTCACGCATTCGGAGCTCTTATTTCGCCGCAGATAGGCGAGGAATGTGAATTTCGCGATCGCAGCCAGCCAAGTGAACAGCTCGCTGTCTCCTCTGAAACGTCTGAACGATTTAAACGCCTGATAAAACGTCTCCTGCGTCAGCTCCTCGGCAAGGTCGTCATTTCTGCACATCCGATACAGAAACCCGTATACGCGTGAAAAATACTCGCGATAAATCGACTCGAATGTATCCACTTGAATCACCACCTCACGCCCCGCATAAATTTAGTGTAGATAAAAATGTAACGGTTACAGATAAAATAAAAATTATCATAATAATTTTCCTGCTTTTTGTAACTATCGGTTTATTTCAGTCACTTACGTATTAGAAACGAATAAAATTTAGGCTTATTCAAATTCTGACAGTATTTTTAGAAAGGAAACCTGTCGGACGCCCTCACCTCGGCTCCGATACGGCGCTGATTAATCTTATGAGCTTTCGCATACTCGGCACCGGTATGTATGTGCCGGAACGAATTGTTACCAATGACGACTTATCAAAGCTCGTCGATACAAATGATGAATGGATCATGCAGCGCGTCGGCATTCATGAGCGCCATGTGACGACACACGAAACCTGCACCGACCTCGCGTATGAAGCGGCTAAAGCCGCGCTCGACAATGCCGGCGTCAAGCCGGAGGAGCTCGACCTCATCCTCGCGGCCACCGTAAGCGGCGACTATGTCTGCCCGTCGCTCGCCTGTATGATACAAAAGCGGCTGGGCGCTACTTGTATGGCATATGACTGCGTCGCGGCCTGCTCGGCATTTTTGTTCCTGCTTGAAACGGCAGCCGGATATTTCGCGCGCGGCAAGGTCAAAAAGGTGCTCGTAGTCGGCTCGGAGCGGTTAAGCCGCGTCCTCGACTGGACCGACCGCTCGACCTGCGTCATCTTCGGCGACGGAGCCGGTGCTGCGGTGCTCGGAGAGGGCGACGGATATCTCGACGCGGTGTTCAATGTCTACGGCAACAGCGAAGTGCTGAACATACCGTCATATCAGGGTGCGTCGCCGTTCAGCACGCTCGGCGAGACCCATCCCTTTGTCCATATGCTCGGTCAGGACACCTTTAAATACGCCGTGACTGCTATCTGCGGCGATATCAAAAAGCTGCTCGAGCGCAACTCGCTGTCCGCGGACGATATCAAATTCGTCGTACCGCACCAAGCGAACAAACGGATAATCGACTCCGCCGCAAGACGCGTCGGAATTCCACTCGACAAGTTTGTTATAAACATCGAAAAATACGGCAATACCTCGAGCGCAAGCGTCCCGATCGCGCTTGACGAGCTGCACCGCAGCGGCAGGATATCCGAAGGCGATCTCATAATTCTCACCGCGTTCGGCGGAGGACTCGCCGACGCCGCCTGCCTTATCAGGTGGTAAAAGCGCCGCTGTCAACCCGGCAACACTCCGCCGCGTGAATGCCGCGCGTGTTGGTCGGCAGCGCCGCGATAATCATATGGTAATCAATATATTATTATATTGTATATAAAAATTTTATTCAATGAAAGAGGAAACTAAAATGGTATTTGAAAAACTTGCTGAAATGATCTCAAACAAGCTCGACTGCGACGTCTCGGAAATCACTCCCGAAACCAAGCTCGCTGACCTCGGCATGGACTCGCTCGACATCGCCGAGCTGCTGATGGATATCGGAGACGAATTCAACGTCGAGATTGAAGTCTCGCCCGACCTCGTACTCGTATCCGACCTCGTCGCAAAGATCGAAGAACTGAAGTAATGATTAGTACTATAGTAAACGAGTCCCTCGGTCTCGCCTTTCCGCTCTTTCAGGGCGGAATGGCGTGGATCGCGGACGGCAAGCTCGCCGCCGCGGTGTCCGAAGCCGGCGGACTCGGCATCATCTCGGCTATGGCCGGCGGCGACTATTTGCGCGGACAGATCAAAATCGCGCGCGAGCTGACGAAGAAGCCGATCGGCGTCAACTTGATGCTACAGAGCAATACCGCCGACGAAGCCGCGCAGATAATAATCGACGAGGGCGTCGAGGTCGTGACGACCGGCGCGGGTATGCCGACGAAATATATGCCGGCATGGCTTGACGCCGGAATCAAAGTCATTCCGGTCATCGCGTCGGTCGCGATGGCGGTCAGAATGGAAAAGCTCGGCGCCTTCGCCGTCGTCGCAGAGGGACAGGAATCGGGCGGACACATAGGCGAGCTTACTACAATGGCGCTCGTTCCGCAGGTCGTCGACGCGGTAAGTATTCCGGTCATCGCGGCCGGAGGAATCGCCGACGGACGCGGAGTCGCCGCTTCGTTTATGCTCGGCGCGAAGGGCGTGCAGCTCGGCACACGCTTCCTTGTCGCAAAGGAATGCGGTGTGCATCATAATTACAAACAAATGGTGCTCGACGCTAACGACACCTCCACAATAACCACCGGCAGACGCTTCGGCGGAAACACCTGCCGTCAGCTGAAAAATCAATTCAGCCGCAACTTCAACAAAGTCGAACACGCGCCCGAATCGACTGCCGAGACGGTAGCCGACCTCGGAGTCGGAGCGCTCCGCCGCGCCGCGATTGACGGCGACACCAAGACCGGCTGCTTCCTCGCCGGACAGATTTCCGGCATGGTAAAGACCGAACAGACGGCTTCCGAAATAATAAACGAAATTTTCGACGAAGCCGAGAAGCTTCTGAAAGGGACCGAATTCGTAAAGTGATCCGGTTCGGTGTAAGAAAGGATTAAACTCATATGAATAAAATCGCCTTGCTCTTCCCCGGTCAGGGAGCGCAGTATCCCGGAATGGGAAAGCCGCTCTACGAGACCGAACGTGAAATCTTCGATATGGCGGAGAAATTCCGCCCGGGCATTATAAAAATCTGCTTCGAGGGCACTCCGGACGACCTGAAAAAGACCGAAAACACCCAGCCCTGCCTGTACCTTGTCGAGCTCGCCGCCGCGAATTCGCTGCTGCGTGCCGGTATTAAGCCGGACGCGCTCGCCGGATTTTCGCTCGGTGAAATCGTCGCACTGGCAGTCGGCGGCGCGTATACCTACGACGTCGGCTTCGAGATCGTCTGCCGCCGCGGTGAACTGATGGCAAAGTGCTCCGAAAAGCTCGAAACCGGTATGTTCGCGGTGTTGAAGCTTTCGAACGAAGAGGTCGAACGCATTTGCAGTCTGCACAGCGACGTTTATCCGGTCAACTACAACTGCCCGGGTCAGGTCACGGTAGCCGGACTCAAAACCGCGCTCGACGCCGCCAAAGCCGACTTTACGGTTGCCGGCGCCAAGGTGATCCCGCTCGCGGTGAGCGGAGGCTTCCACTCGCCGTTCATGGACGAAGCCGCCGCGAAGTTCCGCGATTTTCTCGCCGGACGCGCCATCGGTCTTATTGAAATTCCGGTCTGGGCGAACTGCAACGCCGAGCCTTACGGCGACGATGTCTGGTCGCTGATGGAAACACAGATAAATCATCCGGTACGCTGGGAGCAAATCATGTCGAAATTCGTCAAGAAAATCATCCCTGACGCGACGACTCTTCACGCCGAGACGCCTGAAGAAATCGCGGCTGTGAAAGAGGCGCTGGCATGAGTGGACGTTTTTGTGATAAAGTCGCGGCAGTGACAGGCGGCTCTCGCGGTATCGGACGCGCGGTCTGCCTGCGTCTCGCGTCCGAGGGCGCGGCGGTCGCGGTCATATATTCAAGCTCCCCCGACTCAGCCGAGGCGGTCGTCGCCGAAATCGCATCGGCGGGCGGCAGAGCCAAAGCCTACAGGTGCAACGTAGCCGACTCGGCGGAGGTTGAATCCACGGTCGCGGCTGTACGCGCCGACTTCGGCAGAATCGACATTTTAGTCAACAACGCCGGAATCACGCGTGACAAGCTGCTCGTAATGATGAAAGAAGCCGATTTCGACGATGTAATCGCGGTAAATCTCAAAGGCGCGTACAATATGCTGCGCCGCGTATCCCCCATTATGGTAAAACAGCGCGCGGGCAAAATAATCAATATAAGCTCAATCGCCGGCATCAACGGCAATGCCGGACAGGTTAATTATTCGGCTTCGAAAGCCGGACTCATCGGCATGACCAAATCGCTCGCACGCGAGCTCGCGGGGCGCGGAATCTGCGTAAACGCGATAGCTCCCGGCTTTGTCGAGACCGATATGACCGAGCGTTTCGCCGCCGACGAAGCGGTCATGGCTAAGATACCGCTCGGCCGCATGGCAAGACCTGACGAGGTGGCGGCGCTTGTCGCGTTCCTCGCGTCAGGCGAATCAGATTATATTACCGGCGAGGTCATCCGCATAGACGGCGGACTCGCGATATAATAGTCACAATCTTAATTTTGCGAAAGGACGCTTCGGATAGGTTTCTGTCCAAGCGAGTAGATATATATGAACAGAGTTGTCGTAACCGGCATGGGCTGCGTCTCGCCGATTGGAAATACGATCGACGAATTCGCTCACGCCATCGTCGATGGTAAGAACGGAATCGACAGAATCACCCGTTTCGACGTCAGCGACTACAAGCACACACTCGCCGCCGAGGTCAAGAACTTCGACCCTGCCGCGAGACTCGATAAAAACGTAATACGCAAATCCGACCTTTTCACGATCTACGCGCTCTATGCCGCCGATGAAGCGGTCGAAATGAGCGGCATTATCGGCAACATCGATCCCGAGGAGCTCGGCGTCTACGTCGGCTCGGGCATCGGCGGATTCTCGACAATGTGCACTGAGCATGAGAATCTCCTGAACAGCGGCGCGCGTCGGGTATCTCCGCAGTTCATCCCCAAGATGATCGGCAACATCGCCGCCGGCAACGTGGCTATCCGCTACAGCGCGAAAGGTCCCTGCATAGCTCACCAGACCGCCTGCGCGACCTCCGGCACTTCTATCGGTGAAGCCTATCGTGCGATAATGATCGGCGCGGCTGAAGCAATCATCTGCGGAGGCAGCGAGGCGACGATACTGCCGCTCGCCGTCGCCGGCTTCGGCAACTGCCAGGCCCTCTCAGCCGCAACCGACCCGAACGCGGCTTCGATTCCGTTCGACAAACGCCGCGGCGGCTTCATCATGGGCGAGGGCGCGGCAATGCTCGTGCTCGAAGAATACGAGCACGCAAAGAACCGCGGAGCTAATATCTTGGCCGAGGTCGTCGGCTACGGCACGACCTGCGACGCGCACCACATCACCGCACCCGACCCGACCGCCGGTCAGGTCGCGCGCGCGATCAAGCTCGCGATGAAAGGGCTTGATGTGCCGGCAGACAAGATTTACTACAACGCGCACGGCACCGGAACCAAGCTCAACGACGCGACCGAGACCGCGGCGCTCAAGCTCGTGTTCGGCGATTGCGCTAAGGATATCTCGATAAGCTCGACCAAATCGATGACCGGACATATGCTCGGCGCGGCGGGAGCGATCGAAGCAATCGCGTCGATACTGACTCTGCGAAGTGGAATCATCCCGCCGACGATCAATCTGCTCGAGCCGGACGAGGAGTGCGACCTCAACTACACGCCGAACAAGGCGGTTGAAAAGCAGGTCGACCTCGCGCTGTCCAATTCGCTCGGCTTCGGCGGACACAACGTCTGCCTCGCGTTCAAGCGGGTATAACTCAATTACAACAATTAGCGACGGGAAAGCCGTGGCAATAATACTTTTACAACGAAAGGCATGATTTGATGCTGACACATAAGGAACTTGAAAGCCGGCTTCCCCACCGCGACCCGATGCTGCTTGTCGGCGAAGCCGAAAAAATCGAGCGCGACGGCGTTGACATAGCTGTCGGACACACGTTGATACGCGGCGACGAGTGGTTTTTGCAGGGACATTTCCCGAACAATCCGGTCGTCCCCGGCGTCATTCAGTGCGAAATACTCGCGCAGACCTGCTGTATGCTGATTGAAATGGACACAGGCACGCCTTATTTCACCGGTATGAAGAACGTCAAGTGGCGTCATCCGGTAAAGCCGGGCGACGAATTTGTCACCGAGTGCCAGATAGTCCGCAAGGTCGGCAGCTTCTATCAGGCCAAGGGTATCGGCAAGGTGGGGGACACTGTCTGCGTCGAAGCTGAATTCATGTTCGCTCTCGTTAAAAGCGAAGAATAAGCCAAGGCAGAGCCTGTCAAGACTCACTTTTTTGCGGCGCCGCAAAAGGCGCGGATTTTATCAGAACGCCGCAAAGCATCGACAATGAAAGGTAGACCTTATAAAAGGTCATGGTAACTTAACCAATGTTTGAAGCTATAAAAAACAAAATCAAATCATTGGGGCAGCGTCCGCCGGTCAAGTGCTCGGGCTGCGGCAAGGAAATCGACAGCAGCGAAATGCTCGACAATTTCTACATCTGCCCCGAATGCGGCAAATACAACCGCGTCGACGCGCGCACCCGAATCGAAATGCTCTGCGACAAGAAGTCGTTCAAGGAGCTGTTTTCCGAATACCGCAGCCGCGACTTCCTCACATTCCCGGGCTATGCTGACAAGCTCACAAAGGCTCACGACCAGACCGGCGAAAACGAAGCGGTAGTCTGCGGTCTCGCCGAGATCGGAAAGCAGCCGGTCGCGATATTTGTAATGGATTCGCGCTTTATTATGGCGAGCATGGGCTCGGTCGTCGGCGAAAAGATCACGCTGCTGTTCGAGACCGCGCTCGAGCGCGGACTGCCGGTAATCGGCTTCACCGCGTCGGGCGGCGCGCGTATGCAGGAGGGCATCATCTCGCTGATGCAGATGGCCAAGGTCAGCGGCGCGGTCAAGCGTCACAGCGAAGCCGGTCTTTTATACATCACCGTTCTCACCGATCCGACGACCGGCGGCGTCACCGCGAGCTTCGCGATGCAGGGCGACATTTTGCTCGCCGAGCCGAAGGCGCTGATCGGCTTTGCCGGACGCCGCGTCGTTGAGCAGACGACCGGAAAGGGTCTGCCGGACAACTTCCAGACCGCCGAATTCCTGCTTGAGCATGGATTCATCGACAACATCGTTGAGCGCCGCGAGCTGCGCCCGACTATCGAGACGCTATTGAAAATTCACAAAAGCAAGCGCGGAGGCAGAGTATCATGACCGCATATGACAGACTCAGACTGACACGTCAGAATCACCGTCCGACCGGAGCGGACTACGTAAACGGAATATTCGTCGACCGCGTCGATCTGCACGGCGACCGCCGCTTCGGAGACGACTCGGCTATAATCGGCGGCGTAGGCTTCCTCGGCGACATTCCGACGACCTACATCGCAATCGACAAGGGCGGCGACATACAGGAACGCATCGCCAAGAATTTCGGCTGTCCGAAGCCGGAGGGATACCGCAAGGCGCTGCGCCTGATGAAGCAGGCGGAGAAATTTGGTCGACCGGTTATATGCTTCGTCGACACACAGGGCGCGTACGCCGGTGCCGAAGCCGAGGAGCGCGGACAAGGCGAGGCGATAGCCGAGAACATACTCGAGATGATGGGACTCAAGGTTCCGGTCATCACGATAGTCATCGGCGAGGGCGGCAGCGGCGGCGCGCTCGCGCTCGCGGCAGCCGACCGCGTGTATATGCTCGAGAACGCGGTGTATTCGGTTATCTCCCCTGAGGGCTGCGCGAGCATCCTCTGGAAAGACGCCGGAAAGGTCGCGAACGCGGCTGACGCTCTGCACATCACGGCGCAGGACATGGTAGATTTTAAGGTCGCTGAGAATATTATACCAGAAAATTTTGAACATTTCGACACTATGTGCGATGATATGCGAAATATTCTGCAAAAAGATCTCTACCAGCTCACAAAGCAGAGCATAAGTGAGCTGCTCGACAACCGCTACAAGCGTTTCCGCAAGTTCGGCGAGTTCGAAAATAAATAAAGATTCAGAGCGAAGGCATATAAACCTTCGCTCTTTTATATAAAAGTCAACTGTAGTTTTGTTCCGGCTTTTCAATGAAGACAGCGCGAAAATTTCGCATATGCAGATTTAACCTTTGTTTGTATATATCAGCTTAACATCACCAATGAGACCCGAGCGCTGGATATTGTTGTTGTAGCCGGTCGGAATTGTCAGATAGTGATTGTAGAGCGTGTTGTATATCTCGGCTTCGATCAGGTTTTCGCCGTCGTGTATCAGTCCGGTTATGTCGAATCTGTATGGCGCGGTCAGCTTTACTCCCGCGCTCTTGCCGTTGACGCGCAGCTCGCAGGAGCAGCCGACGTCGCCGAGGTCAAGCTCGACCTTGTCGGACTTGATAATATCGAGCTTGCGCGAGTATACCGCGCCGCCCGAATAGCAGCGCAGTCCGTCAATTTCACCCCAGTCGCCGACCGACAGCTTGCCCTCGCCGCAGTCAATGTCGATATAGTCGCATATCGCCGACTCAAAGCTTCCGGGAGCGGCGGTCGTCTCGATTCTCACGTTGACTGTGTGTACATTGACCGAATCGGGACGCGCCGTGTAGCGGCTGCCGTCGTAGGTGACGTCGGCTTCGACATCGTCAAAATAGACTCTCGCCGGAGCTTTTGCCAGGAAATGTATCGCTTCGGTCGCCGGAGGCGCGGTGAAACTGAAGTGACAGGTGTCGCCTATGCCGCGGTAGTTCGGGCAGTACCGCATAATCGACTTGCTATTGTACCACGTGGTCGCGAGCGGATAGGTCTGACGCGGCGTTTCCTCCGAGCAGTCGAGGATGAAGTGAGTGCGTCCGGCCGAGTCGTAGCGCAGCAGCAGCTCGTTGATGCCGCGGTGCAGAGTCAGCCTGCCGCCCGATTGCCAGTCACAAAGCCGCTTGTCAAGATATATCCGCGCCGGCGCGAGCTCGCCGGTCTTTACATAGACCTCGCGGTCGCAGTCGCTCCAGACCGCCGTCCAGAGGTAGTAGTAATTCCCCTCCGGCTCGGGGTCATATCGGCTGTTCGAGTTCGCGTGCGTCACAACCTTTTTCCCGAGCGCGATGAAGTCGTCCGACACTCTGCCCTTGAGTCCGTGGTAGCTGTGCTGCGGTCCGGCGTCGCCGCGGATTCCGTAGCGCAGCGAGTATTCGTACGGCGCGAATTCATAGCGCTTGCCGCCGATTTCAACGCCGCTGCCATCGGTGATTTCGTCGAGCGCGAGCAAAGCGTCGTCGTCCGGTTCAGGCAGCGCTCCGAGCTTGTAGAAATAGGTCTCGTAGCCGCACTGCACGTCGCGCTCACGTCCGCCCTGACTGTAGTGCAAAAAGCGTGCCTGCGCGCCGATGCAGCCGTCGGTAGGCGGCTGAATGAAGTCGCCGTAGCGGTTGTCCATAGTCGGTATAAGGCGAAAATCCCACTCGCCCTCAATTTTTTCCTCACTGACCGTGACTGCCGGAATGCCGACGCGCGGCTGGCACGAAGCGTCGAAGGCGATTATCTGCATATCCTTTTCGCCGAGCGGCATATAGAGTTCGGTGCCGCGTTTGTCCTGCTTGAGCACACAGAGCTCGGTTTCATTTCCGGTCCACGGGTCGAACAGCCGCACGGCTCCGGTCGCGCGCAGGAATACCCGCTCGCCCTGCTTCGCGCCGTAAATGAAGTACACATCGTTTCCGTCTATTCTGCGGTGCTGTATATACGGCTTCGACTCGGCGACGATGTCGCTGACAACCGACGCGCGGATGAATCCGAGCGCCTCCTCCTTTGTCGAAACCGGATGTGTTATCGCTGCAATCTCACCGACCAGACGCTCAAGCTCGGGGTCGTTGCGACCTACGCGATCGGACGCAATTGGCAGCGCGCCGACAAACAGTACGATGCCGCCAGCCTTCGCGAATTTGTTCAGCTTCGCTATCATCTCAAAGCGCACTGTCTCCATCGACGGGACAATGACGACGCGGAAACACTCGCCCGAAACGCAGAGTTTGCCATTTTCAATTGTCGCGCGGTTTATCGACTCAAAGTCGATGAAATCGAAATCGACCGTGCTGCGATATAGGTGTTCGGCTGTCTCGAACGCGCAGCTCACCGCGGCGTCGCCGTTGATTCCGCCCTCGAGCGCGGCGGTCGGGTAGACTATCGCTACGTCGCAGACATGGACTCCGCGCGTCATCAGATAACTCAGCTGCTTCGTGCAGCCGAGGAAACGATCCATATGCTTCCAGTAGGGCATACGGAAGTGATTGCAGGGCGGAGCCCACTCCCAGTATCCGCCGTAGGTAGTGTAGTACAGTCCGTGCAGCGTCAAAAGATTGTGACCGACACAGAAATTGCGGAACACCGCGTCGGCGAGCTGATTCGATGACGTGCCCCAGCCGCTGCCGTAGAAGCCCTCGAGCCAGGTGCGCGGGCGCTTGTACATATGCGCGATCGAAGCTGATACCTTGGTTTTTATAATATCCGACGCCAGATTCGGCTGGTCGTTGCCCGGACCTTGTGTCCACTTCTGCGTGCGGAAGTAGTCGCCGAACTCGGTCACGTCGCGTCCGCGGCCGCCGTGGTCACAGCCGAAGGTCATGCCGCGCTCTTCGTTCCAGTCGTATATCTTCTTGAAATAGCCGTCCTCCGAAAGCCGGACTATCACATCATAATAGTCGAGCCGTATCTTCTGCGTCTCGTCGCCGACGTCCTCGAATATCGCTTTGAGCTTCGGTACGATATCATAACCCTTGATCCGCTTGAAATTTTCGGCGAACTCGTCGTTCCAGAGATTGCCGCGGACGTTGAAATTAAGCTCGTCCGAGAAGAAGAAATCGAGTCCCTTGCCGCCCTCTCCGGCGAAATGCTCGTCGAATTTACCGTAGAATTCTTCGATTACATAGTCTCCGAGCTTCGGGTTCATCGGGTCGACCGAATAGGGCACGTCGCGGACGACGACCTCTCCGTCGACAAGCTCCAGCACCTTACCGGTGATTTCGGGGTGCTTTCTTAAAATCGTGTCCATGTAATAGCCCTGACCGGGTGACGATATCGTGTAATCGCTGAGCGCGACCGCGATTCCGCGCTGCTTGCACTCGTCGATAAACCAGCTGACCAGCTCCCACCACTCGTCCGAAAACAGCTTCGGCTCGTTGTCGATAGTCAGACCGTAGATGCGTCCGCCCGAATCGCTGTGGCAGTAATTGAGCTGCAGCCCGCAGACTCCCCTGCCCTCGAGCTGCTCAAGCTCATATGTGAGCCGCTCCTTGGTCAGCTTCTCGCCGACCCACCAGAAGAACGCGACCTCGCCGTATTCTCTCGGAACGTTTGTATATTTTTCAAGCATACAGTTATTTCCTCCATTTGTGAATCCGCCATGTGCGTCTCATGGCAATGAATACAATATGTAGACACTGATATTATAACACTGCCGCCGGCGAAATTGCAATGTCTAAAATCGGATATTAGATGATAAATTACGGTATATATTATGATAAGTACAAAGCCGCTCTATTCGTAGAACGGCTTTGCTTAGATGATTCATTGATTTTCGTGTCAACTTCCGCGCTTCTTTTTTCTCGCTCGCGTGACGTTGATACAGATAGACGCTCCGAGACAAGCTATTAAAAATACCGGAATCGTCCAGGGCGCGCTCGAGTTCGCGGTCAGAATCGACGTCCAGAGCTCGTCCATCAGCTTGGTCACATCGTCGGGCAGAGCTATGAACGCTTCGGTGTTAGCAAGCACGGCTTCGTCCGGATAAGCTATCGGATTTGCGGCGAGCTCTGGGTCGAGGTATTCGGAAACCTCGCTCTGCGGCGTCGAATAGCCGATATACTCGCAGTTGTAAAGCGCGGTTTTAGTCTCGCACATGAAGTTGATGTACATCTCGGCGGCTTCCTTGTTCTTCGCGCCCTTGGGTATGCACATAGCGTCGACGAACAGGTTCGTGCCCTCGCGCGGCACCGCGTACGCAAGGTCGGGGTTGTCGCCTATCATCGTAATCGCATCGCCGGCGTAATATGGCGCGAGCGCCGCCTCGCCGCCGGTCATTTTGTCGAAAATCTCATCCATTACATACGCCTGCACGAGCAGCTTCTGATTTGTCAATGCAGCCGCGGCGTTGCGCAGCTCCTGCTCATCGGTCGTGTTCATCGAATAGCCGAGGTATTTGCAGGCGATCGCGAACGCGTCGCGCGAGTTAGAGAACATTAAAATGTTGTTCGCGTATTTCTCGTTCCAAAGAATCGACCATGAATAGACGTCGTCCTCGGGATCGACCAGCGTCGTATTATAGATTATACCCACCATGCCCCACATATAAGGCACCGAGTATTCCTCGGTCGGGTCGTAATCGATGCCCTTGAACTTGTCCATGATGAGGCTGTAGTTCGGAATGTTCGAAAAATCGAGCTTTTCGAGCATATCCTCGTTTATCATGCGCGCTATCATGTAGTCGGACGGAATGATGATGTCATACGACGAGCCGCCGTTTTTGAGCTTCGCGTACAGCTCCTCGTTCGACGCGAAGTTCGTGTAATTGACCTTGATTCCGGTCAGCTCCTCGAACTCGCGGTTGGTGTCGTACAGATTCTCTCCGTCGTCGACCGAAATGTACTCGCCCCAGTTGTAGACGTTGATGGTCACATTCTGGTCGCGGAATTTGTTCCAGTCGACGCTGTTTGAATACTCAGGCGCGTCGGCAGATTCGTCAGCGGTTGCCGGAAATGCTAAAAGCGACGTGACGATGAGCGATGATACAAGTAAAATCGCGGATTTTTTCAGCTTCATTCGGCACGTACCCCCTTAGCGTGCTTTTTCGTCGAGCTGCGCTTGATGTCGGTGAGATTCATAATCAGCAGTATCGCGAGCACAACTACGAAGATTATCGCCGACAGCGCGTTCACCTCTGGCGAGACTTTGCGGCGGGTCATCGAGTATATAGTTATCGGCAGAGTCTGCGACGTTGAGCCGTGCGTGAAATAGCTGATTACGAAATCGTCGATAGAATAGGTCAGCGACATCAGAAAGCCGCTCACGATGCCCGGCATAATCTCGGGTATCACGACGTGCCGGAACGCCTGAAGCGGGTTGCAGCCGAGGTCGAGCGCGGCGTCGTAGAGACTCCGGTTCATCTGGCGCAGCTTCGGCAGTACGTTCAGTATCACATACGGCACACAGAACGTGATGTGCGCGAATATCAGCGTCATGAAGCCGAGGTCGATATTCAGCGCGACGAACAATAACATCAGTGACACGCCGGTCACCATCTCCGAGTTCATTATCGGGATATAGGTGATGTTTATAACCAGCGCGCGCGTGATTTTCTTCATATTATAAATACCGATAGCCGCCGCCGTGCCGAGTATAGTTGAGATGATCGACGCCACAGCCGCGACAATCAGCGTGTTCAAGAGGCTTTTCAGTATAACCTCGTTGTGGAACAGCTTCGAATACCAGTCGAACGTGAAGCCGGTCCAGACGGTGCGGCTCTTCGACTCATTGAATGAATTCGCGATGAGCACGAATATCGGCGCGTACAGGAATATGAATACCACTGCGATATAGATTTTCGATGTGATTTTTCTCACAGCAATACCCCCTCCATATCCTCATTGTCGAGCTGATTTGTGATTGACATACACAGAAAGATGAATACCATCAGAACGAGCGAGATCGCCGCTCCGAGGTTCGGGTTGTAGGCGTTGCCGAGGAACTGCAAATCGATGAGGTCACCGATAAGCATATTCGTTCCGCCGCCGAGCATACGCGAGATTATGAACGTCGACACCGACGGCACGAACACCATCGTGATACCCGACGCGACGCCCGGCATCGACAGCGGAATGACGACGCGGCTGATGACCTGCCAGCCGTTCGCGCCGAGGTCCTGCGCGGCTTCGATCGTGCGGTCGTCGATTTTGGTCATGACCGAGTAGAGCGGCAGAATCATGAACGGTAGGTAGTTGTAGATCATGCCGAGTACTACCGCGCCCTGCGTGTTGATCATGTTGAACGGACCGATTCCGAACAGCCCGAAGAATTTGTTGATGAGACCGTTTCGCTCAAGCAGCGTCATCCACGCGTAGGTGCGCAGCAGAAAGTTCATCCACATCGGCAGCATGACCAGCATCAGCGCGAGCTTCTGCCTTGAGTAAAACATTCGCGAAATCATATACGCGAGCGGATAGGCTATGACAAGGCAGATCGCGGTCGCGATCAGCGCGAGCCATGCCGAGTTGACAAGCACGGTCGAATACTTGCTGACGTCAAGGATATTCTGGAACGTGAACACATTCTTTTCGGTCAGCTCCGGCTCGACCTCGTTCTCCTCGCACTCGGCGAGGTATTCGGCGAGCTCCTCCTCGGAGAGGATGTTTCCGTCAGCGTCACAGGTCGCGGTCGTCGTGAACGCGAACACCGCGATAAGCAGCAGCGGAACGACTATGAACACAATCATCCACAACAGATATGGAGCGGCGGCGAGCTTAGATTTCTTGTTCAATGTCGTTTCCCTCCTCTATTGTCGATTCATTTTTAAGATACGACAGCCTTTTGACGTCGCTCTTTTTCATGATGTGTATATCCTCGGGCGTCAATGTGATTCCGACGACCGAACCGACCTCGGGAGCCTTTGTCGAGTGAATGACCCAGATATCCGAATAGGCGCGGACGATGATTTCATAGTGTACGCCCTTGAACTGCACGTTCTCGACGACGCCGTTCAGCACCTCGTCCGATGCCGGAACGAGTCTTATGTCCTCCGGACGGATGACGACGTCGACCGATTCCATCGGGTCGAAGCCCGAGTCGACGCATTCGAAGTTGTTGCCGGCGAACTCGACAAGATAGTCGCGGTGCATAATGCCCGGCAGGATGTTCGACTCGCCGATGAAGTCGGCGACGAACGCGTTGACCGGCTCGTTGTATATGTCCTGCGGCGTGCCGATCTGCTGAATTGTACCGTCACGCATGACGACGACCGTGTCGCTCATCGTGAGCGCTTCCTCCTGGTCGTGCGTGACGTAGATGAAGGTTATCTCCATGCGCTGCTGGATTTTTTTAAGCTCGATCTGCATTTCCTTGCGCAGCTTTAAGTCGAGCGCGCCGAGCGGCTCGTCGAGCAGCAGCACCTTCGGGTTGTTTATAAGCGCGCGTGCGATAGCGATGCGCTGCTGCTGACCGCCCGACAGCTGATTGACGCTTCTGCGGTCGAAGCCCTTGAGGTCGACCAGCTCGAGCATTTCGCCGACACGGCGCGCGACCTCGGACTCGGGCGTCTTTTTGAGCCGCAGACCGAACGCCACATTCTCGTAGACGTTGAGATGCGGAAAGAGCGCGTATTTCTGGAACACGGTGTTGACCGGACGCTTGTAGGGCGGCAGGTCGTTGACCCGCTTGCCGCCGAAATACACGTCGCCCGAGTCGGGTGTGATAAAACCGCCGACGATGCGCAATGTTGTCGTCTTGCCGCAGCCGGAGGGTCCGAGCAGGGTCACGAACTCCTTGTCATGTATGTCGAGGTTGATACCTCGCAGCACCTGTTCGCCCTCGTATTCCTTGGTGATATTTTTCAGCTCGATAATTTTGTTTTTGTCCATTTGATATCGCCGCTCCTTTGAAGTTTATTATTAGGCTTCATACGTCATCCGGCGAAAAAAAACACCCCAACCACTCCGCCGACTATTGTCGGGTAATAGAAAAGATGATAAAACAAATCGCCGCGCGGCGTTTTGCCGCGGTATTTGACACATTATTCACTGCAATTAATTGTATCAGAAAACCGCGGAAAAATCAATAGATTTGCGAAAATTATATGAATTATTCGCAAATTTTATATTTAACCCTATTTTTCGTGCATTTTACGCAGTTTTTCTTGCTTATTGATGAGTTTTAAGGTGTTATAACTGTAAATGTTCAGCTATTAAAAAAGCCGCCGCACGGCTTGCGACAGCTTAAATATTAAAACTCGTTTATCTCCGACGCGGCTGTGGCTTCGAGAAGTTCTTTCGGCGCGCTTGTATACCGCAGCGCGGCGAACGCTTCGGGCAGCATGAATTCTTTCAGCCACGGCAGGCTTTCACGGAGCTGATTCTTGCGGCTGCCGACATAATCGTCGGTGATGAATTCGAAGCCGAAGTCGCTGTACAACTTTATCGCGCGGAAGCTCGACGGCTGCGTGTGCAGGCAGATCGGGTATTCGTCGGTCGTGTCAATCAGCAGACGCGTCAGGAGCGCGCGCCCGATTCCGAGGTTTTCAAAGTCACGGCGAGTCTTTATCCAGTGCAAGGTGTTCACCCGACCATACGCGCGCCAGACGAAACCGGTCGCGACCGGCGTTGTATCGGAGCTCCGCACGAACAGGCAGCGACGGTAGAATTCATCTGTATTCGCGCCGTAGACATTGTTAAAATATTCGGTCATGTAGCCGTAATAGCTGTCGGCGTCCTCCTCGCGGTCAAACGGAAATCGCTTCCAGATATCGAGCTCGTCCGGTCGGCATAAATCGAAATAATAACCGTCCGGCAGTTCAGACGCGGCGGCGCGATTCGGCTTGCGGCAGCACATGAACAGGTTGTAGTCGGGGATTTCGTGTATACTCGGCATGATTACCTCCATGTTAGTATTTTCAACTATTATACCACCGTCAGCCGAAGATTCTACCGCCTAATTGTTAATTCTGCGTGTTCGGCTTGGCATTGTCGGACTGGTCAGAATCCGATATACCGTCAGTACCCGGCGCATCACTCGAATTGCCGTTGTCGCCGACCAATTCGGGCAGACCGCTCGGCTTTTCGACGCGCAGGCACTTGATTCTGACCGTGACCTTGAACAAATCCCCGTCGACGCTCACTTCAAGGCTCGCGCCCTGCAGTTCGGCAAGACTTTTCGCTATCGCGAGCCCAAGACCGCTGCCCTCGGTGTGACGTGAGCTGTCGCGCTGTACAAAACGCTCGGTCAGGTCAATGCCCGACAGCTCCGACTGCTCAGACGAGATGTTGCGGAAGATTATGACCGCCTCGCCGCGTTCGACTTTCAAATCGAAATAGGCGCGCGTGCCGGCGAGCGAATACTTGCAGATGTTCGACGACAGGTTGTCAAATATCCGCCACATATGCCGTCCGTCGGCGAAAACGACGACGCGCTCGTCGGGTATGTTCACGACCGTGTTCACTCCCGCCGCCGCGAACCGCTCGCTGTATTCGCCGAGCGCCTGACGCAAAAGCTCCGCTATGTCGAGCTCGGCGGCGTTGACCGGCAGCACGCCCGACGACGCCTTCGACGCTTCGATCAAATCCTCGATCAGCTTTTTCAGCCGCCCCGACTGGCGGTCGAGGACTTCGATATAGCCGCGGATATTCTCGTTTTCGGGCTGCTCTTTTTTGATGAGGTCGACGTAGCTGATAATCGACGTCAGCGGCGTCTTGATGTCGTGCGAGACGTTCGTGATGAGTTCGGTGCGCAAACGCTCGCTCTTCATGCGCTCCTCGACCGCGCGGCTGACGCT